>JABLTO010158624.1_pt1 | contig 21051 bp, 18 predicted proteins | sample 7160091 | NCBI WGS metagenome assembly JABLTO01 (sample SAMN14651225, study PRJNA627086) | human gut metagenome | isolation source: feces | host: Homo sapiens
ATTTGAATTTATTAATAGCGATAACCTTCTTTATTTTTATATATCATTTTATAGTTAATAAATAAGAATTTAGTTTTATAGTAAATGAATGTTATGTTTTTCGCATTCATCGATTACTTCTTGAGGCCAAATACTAGCTTGAACTTCACCGACATGAGCTTTTTTTAGTAATAACATACATAATCGAGATTGTCCGATTCCACCACCAATAGTATATGGCAATTCTTTATTAAGAATCTGTTTATGATAAGGTAATTCTAAACGTTCTAGACAATTTTCAGCTTCTAACTGTTCTACTAAAGCATCTTCATCAACTCTGATTCCCATTGATGAAATTTCTAAGGCACATTTAAGTGGTTCAAACCAAAATAAGATATCACCATTTAAATCCCAATCGTCATAGTCTGGTGCTCGACCATCATGTTTAATACCACTTTTTAATTTCTTTCCAACTCCCATAACGAAGATGCAGCCATATTCCTTACACATTGCTGTTTCACGCTCAGTTGGTGTTAGATCAGGATAACGATCTTCTAATTCTTGTGATGTAAAAAAATAGATTTTATCAGGTAAACGATTAACAGCATGAGGATATTTATACCAAACTTCATGTTCCATGTGTTTGATTACTTTAAAAATCTTTAAAACATGACGTTTAAGCGTTTCTTCGTTTCTTTCAGATTTAGAAATAATTTTTTCCCAATCCCATTGATCAACATAGTATGAGTGAAGATTATCAACAGCTTCATCTTTTCTGATGGCATTCATATTTGTATATAAACCTTCATGCATTTTAAAGCCATATTTTTTAAGGGCCATTCGTTTCCATTTAGCTAAAGAATGAACGACTTCGATTGTTTCATCAGGTATTTCTTTGATTTCAAATGAGACCGGATTTTCTACGCCATTTAAATTATCATTTAAACCACTATTTTTTTCAACAAATAATGGAGCTGATATTCTAGATAGCTGTAAAGCTCTTCCGATTTCTTTTTGGAACGTATCACGAATATATTTGATTGCTTCCTGAGTTTGACGTAAGTCTAAAACAGGATCATAATTTTCAGGTATAATTAATTTCATTGTAGTAATAACTCTCCTTTAATATTTTTTTACATTGTAACATGTATAAATGCTTGGATACAATAAGAAAATAGAGTAATTTTGTAAACATTTATGATATAAACGGAATTTGGGAAATGTTTTTTCAAAACATTCAATTTATATTTATTGAAATTAACATTAATTAAATCCATTATATTATATAGTAAGAAAATATTTGTTGTTAAGTAATGATAAAACTTGTATAATTAAGAAAATAATTGCAGGGGGAATTAGTATGCGAGATTTGAGTAAAATAAAAAATTTGATTATTAAGATCGGCTCTTCGTCGTTATGTGATGATCAGGGAAATATAAATAAAGAAAAAATTTTAAACTTAATCCAACAAATAGCATATATTAAGCGTAAGGAAATCAAAATTACACTAGTTAGTAGTGGGGCAATCAATGCTGGTGTTCATGTAATGAAACTCGATGAGCGGCCTCAGACAATTCCGAAAAAGCAAGCACTGGCAGCTATTGGTCAAGCCTCATTAATGCAAATATATGAAGATCTGTTTAGTTTGTTTAATTTAAAGTGTGCTCAAATATTATTAAATCATGATGATTTTGACGATCGAAAACGGTTGATGAATTTTAATCATGCGATGCAGGCATTAATTGAGTATGATGTCGTGCCAATCATTAATGAAAATGATACTTTGGCAGTCGAAGAGATCAAAGTTGGGGATAATGATACTTTGGCATCATTGATCGTACCAGCTGTAAGTGGTGATATGCTAGTGCTGGTTAGTGATATTGATGGTTTATATGATGATAATCCGCATATCAATAAGAAGGCTAAGTTGATTAGAAATGTAAACGGCATTACTAAAGAAATTGAAAATATGGCTAAAGATGCTTCGAGTAAAGTTGGAACAGGCGGGATGATCACCAAGATCAGAGCTGCTAAAGTATGTAATGAATTTGGCTGTGATATGGCAATTGTTAATGGGGGTCAACCAAATGTTTTAATAGATTTGATTGAAGGCAAAGAAGTAGGGACATATTTTAACAGTGATGCTGGTAGAAGATTAAATTCACGACAGCATTGGATCATGTATCGAAGTATGCCCAAAGGGAGTATTATTGTTGATGATGGGGCTAAAATGGCGTTGATCAATAAGCATACTAGTTTATTACCTAAAGGAATTGTAGATGTGAAAGGGAATTTTTTAATTTCCCAGATCGTCGATATAAGAGATCTTAATGATGATTTATTAGCACGAGGGATGGTTAATTACTCAAGTGATGAAATTAAGTTGATTAAAGGCTTAAATACAAGTGAAATAGAAAAAGTGTTACATTATAAAGACTATGATGAAGTTATTCATGCAAATAATCTAGTCTTGGTAGAAGGGGTGAAGGAATAATGATCGAAGAACAATTAAAAGATGCTAAATTAGCTTGTCGTAAAATGCAAAATATTGATAAATATACTAAAATGGATGCTTTAGATGCCATTAGTAAAGGATTATTAGATAATATCGATTATATTTTAGGTGAAAATGCTAAAGATATTGCAAATGCCAAATATAATGGAATTAGTGAGGCGATGGTCGATCGTTTACTGTTAACAGAAGAAAGAATCAAAGCGATGGCCAAAGATGTTGAAAAAGTTGCTGATTTAAAAGACTGTATTGGTGAAGTAGTACGTGAAATCAAACGTCCGAATGGATTAGTTATTGATCAAGTGCGTATTCCTATCGGGGTAGTAGCAACAATTTATGAATCGCGCCCTAATGTTACTGTTGATATTGCTTCAATCTGTATCAAAACTAATAACGTCTGTGTTTTAAAAGGTGGTAAGGAAGCAATCTATTCAAATATTGCTTTAGTTAATGTTATTAATATGGCAATTAAAGATATTTTACCTGATAATGTTGTAACGTTAATTGAAAATACAGACCGCAGTATCGTTACAGAGATAATTACAGCTAATCAATATGTCGATGTTGTGGTACCTCGCGGTGGAGCAGGGTTGATTCAGCATGTAGTTAATAATGCAACAGTACCCGTAATTGAAACTGGAGCAGGGATTTGTCATTTATATGTCGATAAAGATGCTGATTTGCAAATGGCTGTAAAAATTGCAGTCAATGCTAAAATCTCAAGACCTTCAGTTTGTAATGCGATTGAAACGATTTTAGTTCATCAAGATATTGCTAATGCTTTTTTGACAAGCTTGAAACCAGAGTTTACAAAAATCAAGATTTATGGTGATCCTGAAGCATTAAAGTTTATTGATGGCGAGTTAGCAACATCTAAAAATTATGCTACTGAATACGATGATTATATTTGTAATATCAAAGTGGTCAAAAACGTTGATGAGGCAATTGAACATATTTATAATTATTCGACTAAACATTCTGAAAGTATTATTAGTGAAAATGAAAATACAGCTAAATATTTTATGGAATCTTTAGATTCAGCTTGTGTATATCATAATGCTTCAACGAGATTTACTGATGGTGGTGAATTTGGTTTTGGGGCTGAAGTGGGAATAAGTACTCAAAAATTACATGCTCGAGGACCAATCGGCTTACAGGAAATGACATCAACAAAATATATGATCTATGGTAAAGGGCAGATTCGTTAAATATCTACAAAAATATCCAGATGTAAAAAACATTCTGGATATTTTTTATAAATATAAAAAATTCTTTGTAATTTCATGTGATATCACGGAAAATTTATCGTAAATTAACAAATTATTTCAAAAATATTGACGTAAATTAAGTTTATCATATAGATTTAAGTATAGAAGATAATAGTGTATGGTAGGTGAAAGAAATGAAAAAAATATTGAAGCTAATGATATGTATTGTCGTTTTATTATTTGTTGTTGTAGGACGTTTTTATTATAGTGTTTATGCAAGCGAGTATCAATGTAATTTAGCTAATGATGATAATTTAAATTCGGATGATTTTGATAGTTTAAGAATTGGCAGTTATAATATAAAATCTTTGAATTACGGAAAAGAATCTTTGGAAGATTTTAATAATGATATTGAAGGATTGGATCTCGATATCATTTGTTTACAAGAAGTTGATAAAAATGCATATCGTTCAGGTAATTATGACATGCTGGAAGAAATGGCAAAAGCTAATGGATATTCGTATTATCACTTTTATTCAACGATGTGGATCTTAGATGGCTATTATGGTTTAGGAATCTTGAGTAAATATCCAATCATTGAAGTATCGGCAAAACTTTTACCAAACAGTTTATTGAAAGAACCACGAATATTAACTAAAACTACGATTACCTTTGGTAATAAAGAAATCAATGTTTATAATACCCATTTAACATATGAAAATAATGATTATCGTATTTCACAAATGGATTTTGTTAAAGAAGAAGTTGATTTTGATGATTATGCAGTTTTAGCCGGTGATTTTAATTCTTTTGGTATGAATGGTGATTTTGAACTCGAAGGTATTAAAAGTATTAATAGTGAAAAAGAATATATGACATTTCGTGATTTTGCTGCCCCAGATGATATCTTTTATTCTGATAAATTTACAGTAAATGATCAAGGGTTGATTATGTCATCTTTTTCAGATCATAATCTTTTATATGCTGAATTAATACTTGAAAATTAATTATGGGATTCTTGACAACATGTCCAAATATTACTACACTATAGATAGTAATGAGGAAGGTAAGGTTTAAATTTATGAATATTGAAGAAAGAGTAGAGAAAGCTTATGATTTACATCATATGGGTTATAATTGTGCCCAGGCTGTATTAGGAGCATATGTTGATTTATTAAATATCGATATGGATCAAGCGATGATCATTGCCTATGGTTTTGGTGGTGGTGTAGGAATGACTAGAGAAATCTGTGGAACTTTGACTGGTGGTGCGATGGCATTAGGTCTAAAATACGGTAAAGGTGAAGCTGATGTAAAGCAAAAGAAATTTGTTAATGAAAAAGTAGCTGCTTTATGTAAAGAATTCGAAGAATCACATGGTTCAGTTATTTGTGGTGAGTTATTAGGAATTAGAAAAACAGATAAAGAAGTTAATCGCGCTACATGTGATGATCTAATTGCTGAGGTTGTTAGATTATTGGAAAAATATTTAATTGATTAGATGTCGTTTTGACATCTTTTATTTTTCTATTGACATTAGTTTGTGTACTAACTATAATACTTAGTATACTAACTATTGGTTAGTATTAACTGATGGGAGGAGGTAGAAAATGGAAGAGATTAATTTTGATGATATAAAAGAATTGTTTGATAATTTTCAAAACTTTCATAAAACTGTAAATTATACAATGATGGAAAAAACAGAACGTTTTAATATTTCGATCAATCAAACGAAATTACTTTTGATGTTACAAAAACATCATAATATTAATCAAAATGCTTTAGCAAAAAAGCTCAATGTCACTAAGGCTACTTTATCAGTTAGGTTGCAGCGTTTGGAAAAGTTGGGTTATCTTATTCGCGTTCAAGATGAACACGATAAGCGTAATTATGTCTTAAATATTACAGATACTGGGGAAGCTTTTATTGAACAAGCGACTAAAATTATGAAGGAAAAAACCATGATTTTGTTTAAAGGAGTTTCAAAAGAACAAATTAATGTGTTAAATGATGTCATAAAAATCATGAAAAAGAATATTGAAGAATGTAAAGGAGAGAAATGATGCTAAAATTAAAATATTATTTTAAAAAATTTTGGGCACCGATTTTGCTTTGTGTAGGCTTATTGTTCTTGCAATCACAATCAGAATTAGCATTACCTGATTATATGTCGGATATAGTATCGGTTGGTATTCAAGCAGGTGGTTTTGATAGTGCTGTTAGTGATGTTTTAAGTGAAGATACGTATAATCATTTACTAGTTTTGATTGATAAAGATGACCAGAATTTTTTCAAACAGTCTTATAAATTAGTAGCTAGTAAAGATATTGATAAAGACATTTTAGATAAGTTTCCTGATGCTAAAGGTCAAAATATCTATACTTTAAAAGATCTTAACGATAAAAATATGGATAAATTAGAACAGATTCTTGAAAAACCGATGTTATTAGTAACATCAATAGATACAATGGATCCAGGTTCTAAAGAATATCAAGAAAAATTTGGTAATTTACCTGAAGGAATGAGTCCTTACGATGCTCTGGCAATGATTCCAGATGATCAAAAAGCTGAGATGTTTAGTGAAATTGACAGCCAAATGGAAGCAATGGGAGAATCTACGTTAAAAATTGCTGCTGGTAATGGGGTCAAAGCAGAATATACAAAACTTGGTTGTGATGTTGATCAAGTTCAAAAAGAGTATATTTTAATGTCAGGACTTAAAATGTTAGGCATTGCTTTAGCAGGAACTGTCTGTGCTGTTGCTTGTGGATTTTTAGCTAGTAGAGTTGGTTCTGGGGTGTCTCGATTATTACGTGGTGATGTTTTCAAAAAAGTTGAGAGTTTTTCTAATGAAGAATTCAACAAGTTTTCAACAGCTTCTTTGATTACGCGAACTACCAATGATATTACACAAGTTCAGATGGTTGTAATCATGTTTATTAGAATCGTCTGCTTTGCACCGATGATGGGAATTGGAGCATTGATTAAAGCGTTTCAAAATACGCCATCAATGACATGGATCATTGGATTAGTATTAATTATTATCTTTTTAGTAATTGGGGTTACTTTTGTAATTGTAATGCCAAAATTTAAAATTGTTCAGTCATTGATCGATAGACTTAATTTAACGATGCGTGAAAATCTATCAGGAATGCTGGTTATTAGAGCATTTGGGAATGAGGAACATAGTGAAAAAAGATTTGAAAAAGCAAATTTTGATTTAACAAAAGTTAATTTATTCGTCAATCGGACAATGGCATCGATGATGCCAATTATGATGTTTATATTTAATGTTGTTAGTTTGTTGATTGTTTATTATGGTGCTAAACAAATTGATTTAGGAAATATTGCAATTGGTCAGATGATGGCATTTATGCAATATGCAATGCAGATCATTATGTCATTTTTAATGATTGCCATGATTGCAATCATGCTACCACGTGCAAGTGTTGCTGCTGATCGTGTTTATGAAGTATTATCAATGGAACCAAAGATCGTAGATCCACAAGAACCAAAATCTTTTGATGATAGTAAACGTGGCTTAGTTGAATTTAAAAATGTTACTTTCAAATATCCTGGAGCTCATGAAGCGGTATTAGAAAATATTAGTTTTACAGCTAAACCAGGGCAAACAACAGCTTTTATTGGTTCAACTGGTTCGGGGAAAAGTACATTGATTAATTTGATTCCACGATTCTATGAAGTGAGTGAAGGACAAATTGAAGTTGATGGTGTTGATATTCGTGATGTTAAACAGCATGATTTAAGAGAGAAGATTGGTTTAGTTCCACAAAAAGGATTGTTATTTTCAGGAACGATTAGATCTAATCTGACTTATGGAGCACCAGAGGCAACTGATGAACAGTTAGAAGAAGTTATTAAAGTTGCTCAAGCTAAAGAGTTCATTGATCATAAAGAAGAGCGCCTTGATTCAGAAATTTCTCAAGGTGGTACAAATGTTTCCGGTGGACAAAAACAGCGTCTAGCAATTGCTAGAGCTATTGCTAAAAATCCTGAAATATTTATTTTTGATGATAGTTTTTCAGCTCTTGATTTTAAAACAGATGCTAACTTACGTCGCGAATTAGATAAGATGATCAAGAAAACTAAAAATACTGTTTTAATCGTTGGACAACGTATCGCTTCGATCATGTCAGCTGATCAAATCATAGTTTTAGATGAGGGAAAGATCGTTGGTAAAGGTAAACATAGTGAATTGATGAAAAATTGTAAAGTGTATCAGGAAATAGCTTATTCACAATTATCAAAGGAGGAATTAGGACATGAGTAGTAAAGAAAAAAGAAGTGGTCCTAAATTCGGACCAGGAATGCAGGGAATGCGTGGTGGTGAAAAGGCTAAGGATTTTAAAGGGACACTTAGCAAGTTATTTAAATATTTAAAACCATACTATTTTAAATTGGTAGTAGTAATAATTTTTGCTTCGGCTTCAACAGTATTTTCGATCGTAGGACCAAAGATCTTAGCTAAAGCAACAGACAAATTAGGTGAAGGGATCATGGCTAAGGTCAATGGTACTGGTGGAATCGATTTTGAATATATCGGCTATATTATCTTGATTTTAGTTGGGTTATATTTATTAAGTGCATTATTTAGTTATGTTCAAGGTTTTATTACTTCTACGGTATCTCAAAAAGTAGCTTATGACTTAAGAACGTCAATTTCTACTAAGATGGATAAAATGCCATTAAGCTATTTTGATAAACATACAAGTGGTGATATTTTAAGTCGTGTTACTAATGATATTGATACAATTGCCCAGTCATTAAATCAAAGTATGTCACAGGTAATCACTTCTAGTGTTACTGTAGTTGGTATCTTTATTATGATGTTGAGCATTTCACCACAAATGACATTGATTGCGGTTTGTGTTTTGCCTGTTTCAATGATTTTGATTGCTTTGGTAATGAAACGTTCACAAAAATATTTTGCAAGACAGCAGCAGGCTCTAGGTGATGTAAATGGTCATATCGAAGAAATGTATGGTGGTCATAATGTAGTTAAAGCTTTTAATGGTGAAGAGGCTTCAGTTGAACAGTTTAATGCATTTAATGATAGTTTATATGAAAGTGCCTGGAAATCACAGTTTTTCTCAGGATTGATGCAGCCAATTACAAACTTTGTCGGAAATGTTGGTTATGTTGCGGTTTGTTTATTAGGTGGTGTTTTAGCTGGTGGTGGTAATATCACAATCGGTGATATTCAAGCTTTTATTCAGTATGTTCGTCAATTCAATCAGCCAATTAGTCAATTAGCTCAAACGATGAATATGTTACAAAGTACAGCTGCAGCTGCAGAACGTGTTTTTGAATTTTTGAATGAAGAAGAGTTAGAATTAGAAACACCGAAAGTAACAAGTGAAGAAGTAAAGAAAATCAATGGTTCAGTAACTTTTGCCGATGTTAATTTTGGATATGTAAAAGATCAAACGATCATTAATGATTTTAGTTTACATGTTCATTCTGGACAAACGGTAGCGATCGTTGGCCCTACAGGTGCTGGTAAGACAACGATTGTTAAGTTATTGATGAGATTTTATGAGTTGAATGGCGGTTTTATATTTATTGATGGTAAAGATATTCGTGATTTTGCTCGTAAAGATTTAAGATCATTATTTGGAATGGTTTTACAGGATACTTGGTTATTTAATGGAACAATCAAAGAGAACTTAATGTATGGTAAACTGGATGCTAGTGATCAAGAAGTTAAAGAAGCTTGTAAAGTTGCTTATGTTGACCATTTTGTCCAAACTCTTGAAGATGGTTATGATACGATCATTAATGAAGAATCCTCAAATATTTCTCAAGGACAAAAGCAGTTATTGACGATTGCTCGAGCATTTTTGAAAGATCCTAAGATCTTGATTCTTGATGAAGCGACTTCATCAGTTGATACAAGAACTGAAGTCTTGATTCAACGGGGAATGGAAAAATTAATGGAAGGAAGAACAAGTTTTGTCATTGCCCATCGTTTGTCTACGATTCGTGATGCTGATACGATCATCGTTATGAAAGATGGCGATATTGTTGAACTTGGTAATCATGATTCTTTAATTGAGAAAAATGGTTTCTATGCTTCTTTATATCAATCTCAATTTGAAGGGATAACTGAGTAATAATTGAAAGAGCAGATGATTTTTATTCATTTTGCTCTTTTTTATATTGTATAATAGTAGATGAATGGAAGTGATAGAAGATGAAACAAAAGATGCCATTTACAAATATTAGTAATGAACCGTTAGCTAATCGTTTAAGACCTAAGACACTAGAGGATTATGTAGGACAGAGTCATTTAGTCGCGCCAGGAAAAATTTTGTATCAGTTGATCAATAGTGATACTTTGCCTTCAATGATTTTTTGGGGTCCTCCTGGTGTTGGTAAAACAACTTTAGCAAGAATCATTGCCAATCAAACAAAAGCAAATTTTATCAATTTCAGTGCTGTTACCAGTGGTATCAAAGATATTCGAAGTGTCATGAAAAAGGCCAAGGATATGCAGAAACAAGGGGAAAAAACAATTGTTTTCGTCGATGAAATTCATCGTTTTAATAAAGCTCAGCAAGATGCTTTCTTACCATATGTTGAACAAGGAAGCATTATTTTAATCGGTGCAACAACAGAAAATCCATCATTTGAGATCAATTCAGCTTTATTATCGCGTTGTAAAGTATTTACACTAAAAGCACTAACGATCGATGATATCGTAAATTTATTACATCGGGCTTTAAATGATGTAAACGGTTTTAAAGAAGAAAATATAATCATTGAAGATGATTTATTGTATATGATTGCAAATTTTTCTAATGGTGATGCAAGAGTAGCAATAAACACTTTAGAAATGGTAGTTTTAAATGGAAATATCGATAAAGATAAAATATTTATTACTAATGAGACAGTTGAACAATGTATCAACCAAAAATCATTATTGTATGATAAAAACGGTGAAGAACACTATAATATTATTAGTGCTTTGCATAAATCAATGCGTAATAGCGATGTTGATGCTTCGATCTATTGGCTGGCTAGGATGCTTGAAGCAGGTGAAGATCCTTTATATGTAGCTAGACGTTTGATTCGATTTGCATCAGAAGATATTGGAATGGCTGATAGTCGTGCTTTAGAAATAGCCACGGCTACATATCAAGCTTGTCATTATATTGGAATGCCTGAATGTAATGTTAATTTAACTCATTGCGTAACTTATCTGGCTTTAGCACCTAAATCGAATGCTTTATATATGGCATATGAAAAAGCAAAAAAAGATGCATTAAATACAGTTGCTGACCCTGTACCGTTACATCTTTGTAATGCACCGACACGATTAATGAAAGAATTAAATTATGGTAAAGGGTATCAGTATGCTCATGACTATGAAGGTAAAATAACAAATATGCAGTGTTTACCTGATCGTCTTAAAGAGCAACGCTATTATTTCCCTACTAATCAGGGTACTGAAGCAAAAGTGATTAAATGGTTAGAGCAGATAGCTTATTTAAAAAAAGATATCATAAATGAAAGATGAGTGTTTTATGGGAATTAGATTTTGATATCTATATAAATATAAAGTAAATATTTACTTTATAAGTATGTACTATAATTGATAGCATATCTTCTTGAGATAAGAAAATAAAATCTCTTGTTATCTCTAAAAGATTTGATTATAATAGGGATAAATTAAATAACAAGGAGAAGTATATGATAAAAAATATAATCGGTGGTATTGCCATAGGTATTGCTAATGTAATCCCAGGTGTTAGTGGGGGAACCATGATGGTTATTTTAGGTATTTTTAATCCTATGATGGATGCTATTAGTGGCATTTTTAAACGTGAAAATCCTAATCGAAAAAGAGATATTATTTTTATTTTTCAAGTACTGATTGGTGCTGCTGTTGGAATTATTGGGTTTGCTAAAATTTTAGAAGTACTATTTAATTATTATCCAACACAGACGATCTATTGGTTTATCGGACTAATTGCATTTAGTATCCCTTTATTTTTAAATGGTGAGATGAAAGGGCAAAAGTTTGCAATTATTCCATTTATTTGTGGTCTAGCAATTATTTTTGCTTTAGAATATTTTAATCCTGGTGAAGGTAAAACAGTTGTGAATCCTGATTTTCCAGCATTAAGTGCCAGTTTGTTTATTAAGATGATGATAATTGGGGCTATTTCTGGAGCGACGATGATCATGCCAGGTGTTAGTGGTAGTATGGTATTGTTGATTTTAGGAGAATATTATTTATTTAAATCTTATCTAGCGAATGTTACTAGTTTTAGTTTAGATGTAATCATGCCACTTGGTTTTATGGCAATCGGAATTGCTTTAGGTATTGTTATCAGTGCTAAATTATGTTCTTATTTTACTAAAACACATAAAGCGGGATTTTTAAGTTTGATACTTGGTCTAATCGTTGCTTCATCATTAGTATTAATTCCTTTTGATGTTAGTTATGATCTTAATTTGATCATTACATCATTAGCAGCTGTTATTTTTGGTGGCGTAATTGTTTTAGGTTTATCTAAAATTCAATAATTTTAAAATCAATAATGCTTTTAGTATTATTGATTTTAATTTATAAAAAAATCAAATTTCTTCTATTTATAGCTTATACAAACTGAAATATTATTTTTTAGCTAAAAAAATGACAAGAGAGTGTCATAGGGAAGTGACATAATGCTAATTTTGTGTTAGTATTGGACTAAAGGGGGATAAAGAAATGATTACATATAAAAAAGCAACAACAAAAGAAGAAATTATTAAAACTATACATGAAATGGATTTGGAATATGTTAGAGAGTATGGAACATCAATAGTAATTCCGTTTGTTGATAAGAAGACAAGAAAAATTATCGAACGGGAATTAAAAAAATTAAAAATATATCATAAAGTAGAAGTTGTTATGACTAATGATATAAAAGCAATGCATGAACATGTATTAAAAGAATACAAAAAAACAGTATCATAGTTTTTTAATACTTATGCATAATCAAAATGTACTAAGTTATATTTAAAAGTGATTTTACTGGCTGGATCTTTGATTAAAAATTGAAGCTGATAAAATTAAATATAGCAATTTACTAAAGTTTAATATCAACATAAGATGTATTGAAATAATATCTTGCACATTACATCCATTCCATACGCCACGTTTAATAACAACATAAGATGTATTGTAAAGAATATCTAGGTTTAAGATATATCGAGACAATAATTTATTACCCCATATGGATATTATAGTATTAATACATGTTTATTAATAACCTAGATTAGGATAATAGTGATTTAGAATCATAAATAAGTAAATTTCTTTAAAGCGTTTAAGCTTTAAAGAATTCTTTTTATGTTACGATAAAATGTTTACAAATATGTGAAAATAGGTATTATTTTAACTGCAAAGTGTTAAAAAATAGAATTTTTGGAACTAATGTTTCTTTTTTTTATAATCTTTTGTATAATGATACTATTGCAGGAGGCCTTCAGATGACAAAGAAAAAAGAACTAGTTAAGTTTTCAATTGAAATGATAGCGATTGTTGCAGTAACAGCAGTTGTTTTTACGAAAATCGTGATACCCGTAAAAGTAGATGGGGAAAGTATGTATCCTACATTACACGATAAGGATACCGCAATAGTAAATGCCTTGTATTTAGGCAAAAATGATATAAAACGTTTTGATATTGTCGTTTTGAAATGTGAAAAATTAGACAAAGATATTATTAAAAGAGTAATTGGGTTGCCTGGTGATACTATTGTTTTTAGTAATGATAAGTTATATATAAACGGTTCATATTATGCAGAAGATTATTTAGATAAAGATTATATTGAAGAGGCAAAAGAAAGATACGCTACTGACCTATTTACAAATGATTTTGAAGTAACATTAGGTGATGATGAGATTTTTGTTTTAGGTGATAATCGCTTACGTTCAGCTGATTCAAGAACACTAGGGACTTTTAAGTATAGTGATATTATTGGTAAAAAGGGAGTAATCATTTATCCATTTAGTAATATGAAGTTTATTGATTAAAGGAGGTAAAGTATGTCGAAGCAAATTCAATGGTTTCCTGGACATATGGCTAAAGCTCGTCGGGAAATTAGTGAGAAAATGAAATTGATTGATATTGTTATTGAGTTAGTAGATGCTAGAGCACCACTTTCATCAAAGAATCCTTTATTTAATCAAGTTTGTAATAATAAGCCTCGCTTAATTGTTATGACAAAAAGAGATTTAGCTGATGAAAAAATAACTGATATGTGGATCAAATATTTTAAAGACAAAGGTATTTATGCAATATGTGTAAATTTGAAAAACTTCAATGAATATCATTTAATAATTGATCTTTGCAAAGATATTTTAAAAGAAAAGATGGAACGTGAAGCCAAGCGAGGTCTTAAGCCCCGAGCAATGCGGGCAATGGTATTAGGAATTCCCAATGTCGGTAAATCTACTTTTATTAATCGTCTTGCTAAGCGTAAAGCGACAGTTACGGGTAATCGTCCTGGTGTAACTAAAGCCCAGCAGATCATCAAAGTTGATAAAGATTTTGAATTATTTGATACACCGGGAGTTCTATGGCCGCGATTTGATGATATAAATACAGCTCGTAATATTGCTTTGATCGGGTCAATCAAACAGGATATTTTACCATTAGATGAATTATTTATTTATGCAGTCAAATATTTAGAAACAACATACTATCAAATGGTTAGTAAACGTTATAATATTGAAATCGATTTTGATAGTGACTGGGTGGAAAAAGTCTATGATGATATAGCTAAAAATCGTAAAATTAAACCAGTGCGGGGTTATACAGACTATGATCGGGTAATGGAAGTGTTTTTTAATGATATATTTGATGGCAGTATGGGAAGAATTACATGGGAGAAACCAGATGAATCGCTATGAGTATGAAAGTAAATATTATCAGATGGGCTATGATTATATTATTGGTCTAGATGAAGCTGGTCGTGGCCCTATGGCTGGGGAATTAGTTGTAGCTGGGGTGATCTTTCCAAAAGGTTTTTATGATGAAAAAATTAATGATTCAAAGCAGCTTTCAGAAAAAAAACGTGAAGCACTGTATGATTTGATTGTCGAAAATGCTTTAGCTTATGATATTGAAATTATCAGTGTTGAGGATGTTGATAGTTTAAATGTATATCAAGCTAGTAAGCTGGGAATGGAAAAATGTATTGAAAATTTAAAACGTGAAAAGATGTTTGCATTAAGTGATGCAATGCCCCTAAATTATGCTGATCATGAAGCTATCATCAAAGGTGATGCTAAAAGTATTTCTATTGGGGCAGCTAGTATATTAGCTAAGGTCACAAGAGATCGGTTAATGAAAGAATATGCTAAAATTTATCCAGAATATGGTTTTGATAAGCATAAAGGCTATGTTACAAAGATGCATAAAGAGGCGATAGAGAAATATGGTGTTTGTCCAATTCATCGTAAATCTTTTGCACCAGTACAAAAAATTTTAAATAAACAGATGTCATTTGATTTTTAAATGACATTTTTTATTTTTTGTAGTAATTTTTGTTTTTTTGGAGTAAAAGATAATGAGGTGATAAATTTATGGAAGAAATTTTGTTATATTTCTCATTAAAATATGAAGGTGATTTTGATGAAATATATCGAGCTTTACAGCAAAAAGAAAAAGTAGATGAAATTTTAAAAGAAAGGTTATTTAAGAGTTTAAAAGCTAAGTATACAACCATAATATCAAAAGATTATCCGATCAGTTTAAAAGAAATCAGCTGTCCACCTTTTGTTTTATACTATCATGGAAATTTAGAGCTGGTTAAAAATAAGTGTATTGGGGTTGTCGGAATGCGTCATCCTAGTGAATATGGTATTGAGGTGACAAAAATGATGGTTGAGCAGTTGATAAAAGAAAATTATACGATCGTAAGTGGAATGGCACTAGGAATCGATGCTACGGCTCATAAAAGTGCGATGAATAGTTTTGGGCAAACGATTGCAGTATTGGGAAGTGGAATTGATTATTGCTATCCTTTAAAAAATAAGTCAGTTTATCAGGCTATGAAATGTAATCAGTTGATTATTAGCGAATATCCAGGAAATCTGGTGCCAAAGAAAGTTAATTTTCCACGGCGAAATCGCATAATTTCTGGATTAAGTGAATCTATATTAGTAACAGAAGCAAATTTACGTAGTGGAACGATGATTACAGTGGGGCACGCTTTAGAACAGGGTAAAGATATATATTGTATCCCTAGTAGAATTACGGATCCTTTAGGGTGTAATCATTTGATCCAGCAGGGAGCAAAATTGATAGTTGATATTAATGATATTATTGATGATTAAACATTTTTTTAAATTTTAGTTGACAAAAGTTAAAAAAACACTAATAATTGTGTTATTCGTGTGGAGGAAATGAAATGAGCAAAAAAGTTGTTATTGTCGAGTCGCCATCAAAATCCAAAACAATTGAGAAATATTTAGGAAGTGATTATTTGGTTACTTCTTCAAAAGGTCATGTTCGGGATTTGGCTACTTCAGGAAAAGAGGGATTAGGTGTAGATGTTGAAAATAATTTTGCACCTAAATATGTAATAAATAAAGATAAAAGAGATGTTGTTAAAGAATTGAAGCAATTGGTCAAAGAATCTGATGATGTTTATTTAGCGACCGACCCTGATCGCGAAGGGGAAGCAATTTCCTGGCATTTAGCACAGGTTTTAAATGTTGATATGGATAAAGAAAATCGGGTCGTATTTAATGAGGTAACTAAAGATGCTGTTGTTGATGCGTTAAAGCACCCACGTAAGATCGATCAAAATTTAGTAAAGTCTCAAGAGACAAGAAGGGTTTTAGATCGAATTATTGGATTTAAATTATCTAAGTTATTACAAAAGAAGATCAAATCTAAAAGTGCTGGACGTGTTCAATCAGTTGCTTTACGTTTGATCGTTGAAAGAGAACGTGAAATTGAAGCGTTTGTTCCTCAAGAATATTGGAAAATCAAAGCTGAATTTGAAAAAGATCAAATTGAATTTACCGGCGAACTAACAAAATATAATAATAAGAAATTAGAAATTAAAAATGGTGAAGAAGCAAATAACATTTATGAATCATTAAATAAAGAATTTGAAATTGCTAATGTTAAAAAGACAACCAAAAAAAGAGAGTCAAAACCACCATTTATAACATCAACTTTACAGCAGGAGGCTTCTTCTAAATTAGGCTATAAAGCAAGAAGAACAATGTCGATTGCCCAAAAGTTATATGAAGGGGTTGCTTTAGAGGATGAAACAGTTGGTTTGATTACGTATATGCGTACCGATTCGACTCGTTTATCGGATTCTTTTGTAAGTAGTGCTCATGAGTATATTAGTGAAAAATATGGTAAGGACTATGTTGGAAAAATCAAAGTTAGTAAAAAGACAGAAAATGTCCAGGATGCTCATGAAGGAATTAGACCAACAAGTGCTCTACGAACTCCTGAAAGTGTAAAGAAATTTTTAAAACCAGAAGAATATAAATTATATGCTTTGATTTATGCTCGGGCGATGGCTTCATTGATGGCACCAGCTAAATTTGATGCTACATCAGTGTCTTTGATGAATAATGGATATGAATTTAGAGCTAGCGGTTCAGTAATTAAATTTGATGGTTATTTGCGAGTTTATGGTGATTATGAAAAACAAAATAATGAATTATTACCAGAATTAAAAGAAAAAGAAATGATTGAAAGCAAGAAGATTGAAAAAACTCAACATTTTACTAAACCACCTGCTCGATATAGTGAAGCAAAGTTAATTAAAGAAATGGAAGAATTAGGAATTGGACGTCCTAGTACTTATGCGATGATCATCGATACGATTCAAACTAGAGGTTATGTAGAATTGATCGATAAAGCATTTAAACCAACCGAATCAGGAATTTTAACAAGTGATCGTTTAACGCAATATTTCAATGACATTATAAATGTTGAATACACTGCTAAAATGGAACATGAATTAGATGAAATTGCTGAAGGTGAAGATGATTACGTAAGTGCACTGCAAAGTTTTATGGATATTTTCCAGCCTTTATTAGATGATGCCTATGATAAAATGGAAGTAATTGCTCCTAAGAAAACTGGGGAGAAATGTCCTGAATGTGGACATGATCTAGTTGAGCGCAAAGGTCGTTATGGGACATTTGTAGCATGTGAAAATTATCCAGAATGTAAATATATCAAAAAGGATCCTGTAGAAATAGAATATACGGGTGAAGAATGTCCAAAATGTGGCGGTAAGATGGTTTTTAAAAATGGCCGTTATGGACGTTTTGAAGCCTGCTCAAATTATCCAGAATGTAAGTATATTAAAAATAGTAAGAAAAAAGAACCTGTCATGACTGATGAAATCTGTCCAAATTGTGGCTCACCAGTTGTAATCAAACAGGGACGCTGGGGTGAATTTAAAGCATGTTCAAATTATCCTAAATGCAAGACGATCATAAAGTAGAACGGAAGTTCTACTTTTGTTTTCAAATAATAAATGTTAAAATATGAAAGGTGATAAAAAATGGAAAAAATAATAAATGTAATTGGTGCTGGGTTGGCAGGTGTCGAAGCTTGTTATCAGTTAGTTAAACGCGGGTATAAAGTTCGTTTATATGAAATGCGCCCGCAAAAGATGACACCGGCCCATCATAGTGAAAATTTTGCCGAACTAGTTTGCTCTAATTCATTAAGAGCCGATGGAACAGCTAATGCTGTTGGTGTTTTAAAAAAAGAAATGGAAATGCTCGATAGTATCGTTATTAGATTTGCTAGAAAGCATCAGGTTCCTGCTGGTGGAGCTTTAGCAGTCGATCGTGATAATTTTTCAAAAGATATTACTGAGTATTTAAGAAATCATCCTTTAGTTGAAGTTATCCATGAAGAAGTTAGCGAATTTCCAAAAGGCCATACGATCATTGCTTCGGGTCCTTTAACAAGTGATGCCTTGTCTAATGCAATTAAAGATAAATTAGGAGAAGATTATTTTTATTTTTTTGATGCTGCAGCGCCAATCGTTAGTAAAGAAAGTATCAATTTTGAAAAAGCATATTATAAATCACGTTATGATAAAGGTGATAATGAATATATTAATTGTCCGATGAGTGAAGAAGAATTTAATCATTTTTATGACGAGTTGATTAATGCTCAAGTGGTAAAACCTAAAGATTTTGAAGAGAAGTTTTTTGAAGGTTGTATGCCTTTTGAGGAAATGGCGCGACGTGGTAAACAAACTTTATTGTTTGGTCCGATGAAACCAGTAGGTTTAAATACGCCTGATGGTAAACGGCCATATGCTGTAGTACAGTTACGTCAAGATAACGTCCAGGCAAGTTTATATAATATCGTAGGTTTTCAAACACATTTGACATGGCCGGAACAAAAACGGATCATTCAAATGATTCCAGGACTTGAAAATGCTAGTTTTGTTCGTTATGGTGTTATGCATCGAAACAGTTTTATCTGTTCACCAAAACATTTATTAAATACATATCAATTAAAAGTTGAGCCTAGTATTTTTATGGCTGGTCAAATTACTGGTGTGGAAGGGTATGTTGAATCAGCCCAAAGTGGAATCGTAGCTGGTATTAATATGATTAGATTATTGGAAGATAAAGAACCTTTGATTTTTCCTAAAGAAACAGTTATGGGATCTTTAGCTAATTATATTACTAATGCTTCAGCTGAAGATTTCCAGCCAATGAAAGCTAATTTTGGAATATTACCAGATTTTTCGATTCGGATCAAAAAGAAGGAGCGAAAAGCAGCGTATGCTACGCGGGCATTAGAAACAATGAAGGAATTTGTAGAGATAAATGGACTTGGATAAATTGATCGATCAATACCTGGATTATTTAAAATATCAGCGTAATTATTCGGATAAAACGATTGAATCGTATCGTCGTGAAATAAATCATTTTAAAAGATTTTTAATTCAAGAAGTAATCGATAGTTATAATGATGTTGATTATTTTATGTTAAGAGGTTATTTAACTAAACTGTATGAAGAAAATTTATCAAAAGTTAGTATCAATCATAAATTAAGTGCCCTTAGAAGCTTTTTTAATTATTTGTTGAAGGAAGAATTAATCAAAGATAATCCTTTTAAGCTGATTGAATCACAAAAAGTAGCTAAACGAACTCCCGACTTTTTATTTCCTGAAGAAATCATCGCATTATTAGATAGTATTGAGACAAAAGATGATCTAGGGATACGTAATAAAGCTATGCTGGAACTTATGTATGCTTCAGGCCTAAGATGTTCAGAAGTAGTGAATTTGCAAATCTCAAACATTGATTTAAATCAACAAGTATTATTAATTCATGGAAAAGGAAATAAAGATCGTTATGTCCCGTTTCATGAATATGCACGGGATTGGTTAATTGAATATATTGATGATGCTCGTAATAATTTAATGATCAAAAACGAAGGGCATAATTTTGTTTTTGTAAATAAGTTTGGTAATCCCTTGACAAACCGTGGCGTTGAAAATATTGTTGATCGTGTTACTAAACATTATGATCCAACAAAAAAAATACATCCCCATACGATCAGACATTCATTTGCAACCCATTTATTAAATGCTGGTGCTGATATTCGAACTGTTCAGGAGCTTTTAGGTCATGAAAATCTTGCAACAACACAAATTTATACCCATATTACAAAAGATCATTTAAGAGAAGTGTATTTGCAAACACATCCACGAAGCGAAGATAAATAAAAAAACTCTTGATTTTTTCTAAAAATAAGCTAAAATATAGTTGTAAATCAAGTATTCCAAAAGAAAAGGAAGAGGGGTGACTCTTCCTTTTCACTGTTTTACGGGCTATCATTCTAATTAAATCCGCTTAGATTTAATTAGATATAAAATTAGAAATAATATTATCAAGTATTCCATAATTGGAAGCTTTATTATTTTTAATATGAGCCCGCTGGAAAATTTTAAACATTCGTTTCCTCCTTCCATTCAAACAGCGGTAGCTACCTTTTTATATTTTATCACAGTTTAAATAATTATTCGTCTCAACATTGTTGCTGATTTGTTTCATGATTATTTATTTTTAATGTTATTAGATTGTTGAAATTTAGTTATATGTTTACAAAAGTGGATTAATTAAAAAAATATGCTTGTATGTTATATTTTTTTGTGATAAAATATCTCAGGTATGAAAAATACACACATTATGGATTCATTTATCTAGTGCCTAATGGTGATAAATGTTCGAAATAATGGAGGAAAAAACAAAAAGGAGGAAGTTACAATGTCAGTAATTACAATCAATAGGATCTAATACTTCATTAAATAACATTTCAA
>JABLTO010067796.1_pt1 | contig 21044 bp, 19 predicted proteins | sample 7160091 | NCBI WGS metagenome assembly JABLTO01 (sample SAMN14651225, study PRJNA627086) | human gut metagenome | isolation source: feces | host: Homo sapiens
GTTTTCGATGCCGACAAGCTGTTCACAGACAAATTCTATGGCAATACCACATAATTATTGTCGTGCGATTGCGCAGTCAGATTTTTCGTCAGATTGTACAATGAGGACGACGCAAGGCTAACGCCTTGCTAGGACGAATTGTGCAAGATGACGGAAAAGATGCAAGCAAGCGTGCGGCAAAGGCGTTAACCGTTAATTGTGCGGTGTTGCCCTAGGTCAAAAAATGGATTTCAAATGCCCGCTACGCGGGCAAAGAACACTTTTTCTTCAACAAGCTGAAATTATTATCTTAACGCAGAAAATATAAAGGAACTGAAACATGACGACAAAAGTAACTGCCGCGGAAACTGCGGCACAGAAGGAATATGCTGAAAAGGTGCGTGAACTCAATTCCGCCCGGGAGCTGCCTCCGATAGCCCACGTCCACAGCTTCGGCTGCCAGCGGAACGTCAGCGACGGCGAGAAGATAAAGGGCATGCTCGCGATGATGTGATACGGTTTCTCGGATTCCGCCGACGGAGCCGACCTCGTGCTTTTCAATACCTGCGCGGTTCGTGAAAACGCCGAGGACAGGGTGTTCGGAAATCTCGGCGCGCTCAAGCACAACAAAAAGCTCAAGCCGGACATGCTCATCGGAGTGTGCGGCTGCATGGTTCAGCAGGAGCACATCACGGAACGTATAAAAAAGAGCTTCCCCTATGTGGACATGGTGTTCGGAACTCACGTTCTGCATACGCTTCCGCAGCTAATTTACGAGGCGCTGACCACCCACAAGCGGCAGATATCAATACCGCAGATGGACGGCGTTATCGCCGAGGGGATACCGCTTCGCCGGGAGAGCAAACTCAAGGCGAGCATTCCGATAATGTACGGCTGCAACAACTTCTGCACCTACTGCATAGTGCCGTACGTACGCGGCAGGGAGCGCTCCCGCGACCCGGAGGAGATAGTCCGCGAGGCGGAGCAGCTCGTTGCAGACGGCTACAAGGAGCTGCTGCTGCTGGGTCAGAACGTAAACAGCTACGGCAGGGGCACCGACGTTGATTTCCCGGAGCTTCTGCGGCGCATAAACGCGATACCCGGGGAGTTCAAGATAAGCTACATGTCCAGCCACCCGAAGGACGCTACTCACGAGCTTATCGACACCATCGCCGAGTGCGAAAAGGTAACGAGGCACTTCCACCTTCCGGTGCAGAGCGGCAGCAGCCGTATACTGAAGCTGATGAACCGCAGCTACACCCGGGAGCACTACCTGGAGCTGATAAACTACGCGAAGGAGCATATCCCGGACGTAGCGCTGACCTCCGACATCATCGTCGGCTTCCCCGGCGAGACCTACGAGGACTTCCAGGAGACGCTCAGCCTTATCCGCGAGGTGAAGTACGATTCGCTGTTCACGTTCATCTACAGCCCGCGCAAGGGAACAAAGGCGGCGGAAATGCCCGACCCGATTTCCCAGGAGGAGAAGGGCAGGTGGTTCCGCGAGCTGCTGGAAGTGCAGGGCGAGATAGGCTGCTCTTCCTATCATGACTACATCGGCAGGACCATGAGAGTGCTGTGCGAGGGTCCGGGCAGGACCCGGGACGGCTGTCTCACCGGAAAGAGCATACAGAATATAATCGTTGACTTCGACGGGGATAAGTCGCTTATCGGCAGCTTCGTTGATGTGAAGATAACCGACGCGCTCAACTGGGCGCTCATCGGAGAACTAGTGTAAAGGAGAACAACTATGGACGCAATACAGGCAGTAAGAGAGCTCGGCAAGGCTATCCAGGAGGACGAGCGCTATATCGAGTACGCAAAGGCAAAGAAGGCGAACGACGAGGATACAGAGCTTCAGAACCTCATCGGCGAGTTCAACCTTATCCGCCAGAACGCCGCTATGGAGTATAACAAGCCGGAGGAGGAGCAGGACAAGGAGAAGCTCCAGAAGCTGAACGCAGACATGCAGGAAGCATACGAGAAGGTCATGACCAACGAGAACATGGCGCTTTTCACCGTTACCAAGCAGGGAATGGACGACCTTATGAACCAGGTGAACACAGTCCTCACGCTGACCCTCCAGGGCGCTGACCCGATGACCTGCCCGACCACACAGTCAAGCGGCTGCACCGGAAGCTGCGCGACCTGCGGCGGCTGCGGCTAAATCACAAGGCAAATTCACAGGGAGGTGCGGAAAATGGCGCAGGAATCGGATAAGCTGTCCCCGATGCTGAAACAGTATCTTGACATCAAGCAGAAGTACAGCGATTATATACTGTTCTTCCGGCTGGGGGATTTCTACGAGATGTTCTTCGAGGACGCAGAGAACGTGTCCCGGGAGCTTGAGCTTGCTCTGACCTCCCGTGCGGGTTCGCCGATGTGCGGCGTTCCCTATCATAGCTGCGAGATATACATAAAGAAGCTCATAGACAAGGGCTTCAAGGTGGCTATCTGCGAGCAGCTCACCGACCCGGCGGCTTCAAAGGGTCTGGTTGAGCGCGACGTTATCCGGCTCGTCACCGCCGGAACGGTCATTGAATCCAGCATGCTCAGCGAGGATTCCAACAACTACATCGCCTGCATCTGCCCCGATGAGGAGCGGAAGTCCGCAGCGCTGGTGTTCGCGGATATCTCCACAGGCGAGGTGCACGTTTTCAGCAAGAACGGCAAGGACATCGAGCAGGATATCATTTCCGAGCTGTCAAGATTCAGCCCGGTGGAGATACTTATAAACCAGGCGTTCCTTGACCTTAAAGAGGTTCACGCTTTCGTGCGCGACAGGCTCAAGCGCTGTCTGTGCGAAATGCTCGATGAAAGCAGCTTCGACGGCTCGGATATGTCGGTCATCACCGACCAGTTCGAAAACGGCGCGGAGCTTGGAATATCCGAAATGCCGCTGGTACGTCAGGCGCTGTGCGCGATGTTCCGCTACTTCGGCGAGACCCAGAAGGCGACCGTAAAGCGCTTCGTATCGCTGACCGTTCATGCCGACGGCGAGTTCATGGGTCTGAACCTCACGACCCGCCGAAACCTCGAGCTGACCGAGACCATGCGCACCAAGGAAAAGCGAGGTTCGCTGCTGTGGGTGCTGGATAAGACCGTGACCTCCATGGGCAGGCGCAAACTTAAAACATGGCTGGAGCAGCCGCTGATAAATCCCGCAGAGATACTCAAGCGCCACGACGCGGTGGAGGCTCTGACGAAGGATTCCGCGCTGCTTTACGACATATGCGACGCGCTGAACGGCATCTACGACCTCGAGCGGCTCATGACCCGAATAATGTACAAATCCGCGTCCCCGAAGGATATCTACGCGCTGGGTCAGACCTGTGCGCGGCTCCCGGGATTGAAGCAGTGCATTTCCAGGGTGGACAGCGCGCTTTTCCGAAAGCTCAACAGCGAGATAGACGAGCTGAACGACGTTTCCTCGCTGGTAGAAAACGCGATAGTCGACGACCCGCCCCTGACCCTCAAGGACGGCGGCGTTATCAAGGACGGCTTCAACGAGGAGATAGACCGCCTGCGCAAGATAACCGGCGGCGGCAAGGATATCCTGACCGAAATCGAGGAGCGTGAACGCGCCGCCACCGGGATACGCACGCTTAAAGTCGGTTACAACCGCGTATTCGGCTATTACATAGAGGTTTCCAAGGGACAGCTCGACCAGGTCCCGGCGCATTACATAAGGAAGCAGACCCTCACCACCGGCGAGCGCTACATCACCGAGGAGCTGAAGAAGGTCGAGTCCGATATACTCGGCGCTAACGACAAGATACTCGCGCTGGAGCAGGCGATATTCGGCGAGGTGCGCGAATTTATCGGAACGCGGCTTGAAGCGGTTCAGGCGGCTGCTGCGGCGGTCGCTGCGGTGGACGTACTGTGCAGCTATGCGCAGGCATCCATAGAGAATGGCTATGTGAAGCCGGAAATGACCCTTGACAGCGTTATAGAGATACGCGGCGGACGTCACCCGGTCATTGAGAAAATGCTCACCGACCACCCGTTCACTCCGAACGACACCTACCTCGACACGAACTCCAACCGGCTCATGATAATCACCGGACCAAACATGTCGGGTAAATCCACGTTCATGCGGCAGACCGCGATAATCGTGCTGATGGCGCAGATAGGCTGCTTCGTTCCGGCGGAGTACGCGAAGATAGGCGTAGTGGATAAGATATTCACCCGTGTGGGCGCGTCCGACGACCTGACCTCCGGGCAGTCGACGTTCATGGTAGAGATGAACGAAGTCGCGGAGATACTCAAGAACGCCACCAAAAAAAGCCTTGTCATTCTTGACGAGATAGGCAGGGGAACATCGACATTCGACGGAATTTCCATCGCGAAGGCGGTCGCGGAGTACATCAGCGGAAAGGCTATCGGCTGCAAAACGCTGTTCGCGACGCACTATCACGAGCTTATCTCGATGGAGAAGGAATACGACGGCATACGGAATTTCAGCGTTGCGGCGGTCAAGCGCGGCGACGAGCTGAGGTTCCTTCACAAGATATGCGAGGGCGGCACGGACGACAGCTACGGAATCGAGGTCGCAAAGCTGGCTGGACTTCCGCAGAAGGTGATAAACCGCGCCAAGGAAGAGCTTGTGGAGCTTGAAAAACTCGGAAGGACAAAGCTTTCCGAGACCATCGAAAAGACTGCGGATCATCAGTTCAGCTTCACCGCGATAAACGAGCAGAACGCCATCGCGAAGCTGCGCGCCGCAGATATCAACACCATGTCCCCGATGGACGCGCTGATGTTCCTCAAGGACATAAAGGACACGCTGTAATCGCTGTAATAATCCGTGAAGCGCGTCTGTGATCTGTATTTGATCCAGCTATTTTGTATTGCCCGGAACGGGCTTAGAACGGAGCACTAATGCCAAAAATCAACCTGCTCGACAAGAGCGTATACGAGCTTATCGCCGCCGGAGAGGTCATAGAGCGCCCCTCCTCGGTGATAAAGGAGCTTGCGGAAAATTCCATCGACGCGGGGGCTGCCTCGATAACCGTGGAGATCAAGCGCGGCGGAATATCCTACCTTCGCGTGACGGACGACGGCTGCGGGATCTCCCACGAGGATATACCGACCGCGTTCATGCGGCATGCCACAAGTAAGGTCTACACGCAGGACGACCTCGACAGCATAAATACGCTGGGCTTCCGCGGTGAGGCTCTCGCCTCCGTATGCGCGGTCAGCCGCGTGGAGCTGCTGACAAAGCAGCGCGAGGATCAGTTAGGCAGCATTTACCGCATAGAGGCAGGCGAGCCGGTGGAGTACGACCGGGCTGGCTGCGCGGACGGCACTACAATAATAATCCGCGACCTGTTCTACAATACTCCGGCGCGTCTGAAGTTCCTGAAAAAGGACGTGACCGAGGGCAACTACTGCGCTTCGGTCATTGAGAAGCTGGCGCTCAGCCACCCTGGGATATCGTTCAGGTTCATCAGGGACGGAAGGCAGACCATGCTCTCCAGCGGCGACGGCGAGTATTACAGCGCGGTATACGCGGTGTTCGGGAAGCAGTTCGCGGCGGGGCTTATCCCGGTGGAGAACGTCTACCAGAACACGGCGGTGACGGGGTATGTGTCCTCTCCGCTGTTCACCAGGGCGAACCGTTCGATGCAGAATTTCTTCGTGAACGGGCGCAGCGTGAAAAGTCCGCTGTGCTGTGCTGCGCTTGAGGAAGCGTTCCGCAACACGATCATGGTGGGGAAGTTTCCGTCCTGCGTGCTTTGCGTTAATACCGACCCGTCGCAGGTGGACGCTAATATCCACCCGACCAAGACCGAGGTGCGGTTCACCAACGAGAAGATAGTTTTCGACGCGGTGTACTTCGCGGTGAAGAACGCGCTGATGGGCTACGACGAGAGCCGCGAGATAAAACTTAACACAGTCCCCGCCCGCACCGAAAATATTCCGCAGCCGGAGCGCGCAAGGACCTCGGAGCCGCTGCGGACAGCATCCGCGCAGGTCATAGAGGAACCTCCTAAAACCATGCCGATACCCTCCGGACGGGACGCAGTGATCTACCCGCAGGAGAAGCGGGAGCCTCCGAAATTCACGCTCCGCCAGGAAACTCCGCAGCCCGCGCAGTTCACGCAGCCGCTTCCGGCGGCGGAACAGACCTACATGCCGGAGCTTGTCCCGGCAAAGAAGCCGGAGCCGAGGGAAACTCCGCTTTCCGACCTGCCGGGCTTCGCGTTCCTCTCTGAGAAATCGTTCGCGAAGAAGCCGGAATCTGTTCCGCAGGAGCCGACTCCGGAAATTCCGCAGGAGCGGCCGAAGGAGCAGATACGCGTAGTCGGCGAGCTTTTCAAGACCTACATCGTGTGCGAGTCCACCGAGGGAATGATACTTATTGACAAGCATGCGGCGCACGAGCGTGTTAATTTCGAGCGGCTGAAAAAGGGGTTCGACAGCTCCGCGCAGCTTCTCATGCAGCCGGAGGAGGTCTACCTCACGCCGGAGGAGTTCAATGGAATGTCGGAGTACGCCGACAAGCTCGCGCAGGTGGGAATCATCATGGAATTCACCGACGGAAAAGCGCGTGTGACCGGGCTTCCGCAGATGCTGGACAAGGTACCTCCTGCCGAGATAGTCGAGTGTATCGCGAAGATAGTTTCTCAGGGCAACACCAATGCAGAGGGCGAGCTTTTCGACGATATGCTGCACACCGTCGCCTGCAAGGCTTCAATACGCGGCAACGAGGATAACGATATCCTGGAGCTTCAGGTGCTGGCTCAGGAGGTATTCAACAACCCGGATATTCGTTACTGCCCGCACGGCAGACCGGTCATGACGCAGATATCACGCAAGCAGATAGAGAGATATTTCGGCAGAGTTACATAATAAACAGGGAGGCAGTATGAACAAGATAATAGTGGTGAGCGGCCCGACTGCCTCCGGCAAAACGGCTCTTGCGGTCGAGCTTGCGAAGCTGTACGGCGGGGAGGTCATCTCCGCGGACAGCATGCAGATCTACACAGATATGGACGTCGCAAGCGCAAAGGCAACCCCGGAGGAGCAGCAGGGAATACCTCATCACCTGATGAATTTTCTTGACCCCTCGCAGAGCTTTTCAGTCGCGGAGTGGGTCGGCATGGCGGGGAAATGCGCCGACGATATCCTCGCCCGTGGGAAAACTCCGGTAATATGCGGCGGCACCGGGCTTTACATTTCGTCGTTCGTGGATAATCTCCAGTTCGACGATTCGGAGTGCGACTACGCCTATCGCGGCGAGCTTCGCAGATTTGCGGAGGAAAACGGCGCTGCGGCGCTGCTTGAAAAGCTCCGCGAGGTCGACCCGGAGACGGCGGCGGAGCTGCACGAGAACAACGTGTCCCGGGTGATACGCGCTCTGGAGGTCTACAAAACGACGGGTCATACCATCGCGCAGGCGAAGCGTGAGTCAAGGAACGTGCCGTCGCCGTATGAGTTCATTCTGCTGACCCTGGATTTTGAGCCGCGGGAGCTGCTCCATGAGCGGATAAACCGCCGTGTTGACATAATGTTGAAAAACGGACTGGAGCAGGAGGCGCGCCGCTGTTTCGAACAGCCCGACCGCCCCACTGCGGCTCAGGCTATAGGCTGCAAGGAGCTGTATCCGTATTTCCGCGGAGAAAAATCGCTTGAGGAGTGCGTTGAGGAACTGAAGCTCCGCACGCGGCAGTATGCGAAGCGGCAGCTTACATGGTTCCGCCGGGACAGCAGGTTTAGCAGGATAATTATTCAACCCGGGGAGGGACTTCCGGATGTGATTTCAGCGGCACGCGAGATCATCGAAAGAGAAAAATGAACCGGAAATATACATTATATGGTATCGCATAGGGCATTATTCCGGTTTTTTGCGGATTTTAACGAAGTTGCTCTATATTTTTTTGAAAAAAGTTAAAAAAGTTATAGCTTTTTTTGAAAAAGTATGCTATACTAGTCTATATAGGAATATCTATGCGCATTTGCACCTCGTTTGTGGCATATTATGCTCCTATATTTACCAATTGAAGCATGGGGAATGCTTCACCTATTGACTACAGAGAAAGAAAAGGTGGTTAATTATGGCAAAGGACATTAATTTACAGGACGTTTTCCTGAATCAGGCAAGAAAGGACAGGATCCCGGTAACTATCTACATCACTAACGGATTCCAGTTCAAGGGCGTGGTGAAGGGATTCGACAACTATACAGTCATTCTTGACACCGATGGAAAGCAGAACCTTATTTATAAGCATGCTATTTCCACGATAACACCCCTCAAGCCTATTTCTATCCTCGACGCCTACGAGAAGGCTGAAGAAGAGTAATGGATTCCGCATGGACCTCTATCATTGTCTTTGTGCTGTCCGTTTTCGTGCTGATTTTCTTTGTCGGTCAGGCCTTTTTTGCCGGTGGAGAAAAGGTGACCACGGAGACCGCGTTCACTTACAGCATGACGGAGGACATACCGTTCGAGGGCGTGTTCCTGCGCGATGAGACGGTGATCCATAACAGCGGCACAGGCGTTGTTGATTACGAGCATTCTGACGGCTCAAAGGTCGGAAAAAGCTCGGTCATCGCGAGACGTTACCGCAGCGAAGCGGATATAGAACGCCGCAGCGAGATAGAGAAGATAAACGAGCAGATAGCGGTGCTTACCGACGCTCAGCGGCTTGCGGGCACAGACAATAATCAGCTTGAGACTATTTCGAGCCAGATAAACGAGCGCCACTCGCTGATACTTGAAAGCCTGATAGACGGAGATTATTCCTCGGCTCAGGCACAGGAAAACGCGATGCTGGGCGTACTGTCAAAGCGCGAGATATCCCGCGGAGACATTGCAAGCTACGAATCAAAGATAAGCTCCTTGAGGAGCCGCGCGTCACAGCTTGAAGCCATGCTGTCCGGCGATGTGCAGGACATTGAGGCGGGCGGCGCGGGCTACTTCGTAAGCAGCGTTGACGGCTACGAGGACAAGCTGAGTATCGAAGATTCCACCACTATCACAGCGGACAGAATCGAGGAGATACTTGACAAGCCTGATCTCGGTTCAAGCTCCAGCGAGGTCGGGAAGCTCATTGCGGACTACCGCTGGCGTGTAGCCGCCGTGATGGATTCGTCGCAGCTTTTCGGCTGCAACGAGGGAGGCGAGGTCACGCTGAGAGTTTCCAGCGACCCGACCCCGATCACCGCCGAGGTGGTGTCGATAACCGATTCCGGCCGCGGCGACGGAACCGCCGTGTACGTTTTCGAGTGCGATACGCTGACCGCTTCGGTGGCGTCCGGACGCACCGCGCAGTTCAAGTACATCGTGAACAGCTACGGAGGTCTGAGAATATCAAAGAGCGCTCTGCGCTATACCGACGACGATGTGCGCGGAGTTTTCATCGTGCAGGGCGGCAAGCTTGTGTTCAGAAAGGTCAACGTTGAGTACTGGGGCGAGGATTACATAATCTGCACCCAGGAAGCGGACGACGGCTATCTGAAGCTCTACGATAAAATTGTAACAGAAGGCAAGGATCTGTATGAAGGAAAAGTTGTTGAGTAATACGCAGACTAGCTTTGACGACATCAAAGAAAGCTATGCCAGGATCTGTGAAAACATAGAAAAGGCAAAGACAGCCGCGGGAAGGACGGACGATGTTCGCCTGATGGCAGTGACCAAGACGGTCGACCCGGAGCGCATAAATTATGCCGTGGGTCTGGGAATAGACCTGCTGGGCGAGAACCGCGTACAGGAGTTTCTTGACAAGCGGGAGAGCTATTCGCCGGCTGAGGTTCATTTCATCGGCGGTTTGCAGACCAACAAGGTAAAGTACATCATAGACAAGGTTTCAATGATCCATTCCGTGGACAGCGTTCATCTCGCTGAGGAGATCAGCCGCAGGGCAGGTCAGCACGGTCTGGACATGGATATACTCGCTGAAATAAACATCGGCGGGGAGGAAACAAAAGGAGGAATAACCCCGGAAAGCGCTGCGGAATTCTGCGCGCAGATAGGGGAACTTCCGCATATCAGGCTGAGAGGTCTGATGACGATACCGCCGCCTGGCTGCGGCGAGGACACTTTTGAGGCTATGCAGCGCCTTTTCGGAGACCTGCGTGCTGATAAGGCGGTCAACAGGAACGGCAGTTTCGATACTCTCTCCATGGGGATGTCAGGAGATTACGAAACGGCGGTAAAGCATGGGTCCACAATTGTCCGGATAGGGTCAGGTCTGTTCGGATACAGAAAATATTTATAATTGGGAGGAAATTATTATGGCATTAAGCGACATCTTATCGAGGTTCAGACAGAGCGACGCCGAGTACGACGAGGAAGGCTACGAGGACGAAGGCTACGACACCTCCAGCTCCGCTGTTACTCAGGCTGAGGCTGATGCACCTCGTTTTTCAGCACCCAGAACAAGCGACAAGGTGATCAGCCTGAAGGCTTCCAACTCGCTCCAGAACGCTTCCGTAAAGATCGTTCAGCCCACAAAGTACGAGGAGATCATGAAGGAGCCGGTACGCTTCCTCAGAGAGAACAAGAGCGTTATTCTCAACCTTGAGAAGGTAAACAGCGTTGATTCCAGAAAGAGGATTGTTGACTTCATGGCAGGCGTATGCGCTGCTATCGACGGCAGGATCGTAAGAGTTGCCGAGTGCACATATTCCATTACACCCAGCACCGTTGAGATCAGCGGAGATATGCTCGACGGCGAGGAGTTCTGATGAACCCCGGTACGCTCAGCGAGGAAGAACGTTACCTTTCCGCGCACATCGCCGATATGCAGAGACTGGCTGTAAAGTCAGGCGTTCCGCGGTTCTCCATGTTCCTGAACGAACGTGAGGCGGCGGTCGCAAGGTACGCCGTCAGGGGAGAGCTTGCTTTCTTCGGCGGCTACGACGGTGCGGCAAGAACTGTCTGCGGAGTGCTGGAAGGCACGTACGCGCAGGAAATGTCCCAGGAGGACGTGTTCCCGGTGGGGGCGGTGACTTTCACTTTCCGAAAGAGCGACAAACTTACACACAGAGAATTCCTCGGAGCGCTGCTCTCGCTTGAAATAAAGCGGGAGCTGCTCGGGGATATCCTTGTCGCGGAGGGCTATGCGGTGGTTTTCGTTTATGAGACCGCTATTGAACTTGTCTCCCGCGTGGACAGGATAGGCAGAGTCGGTGTTACCGCGGAGGTCGGCATTACCAAGCCGCTCCCGGAGCAGAAAATGGAGCGAAGGGACGTTACCGTTTCGTCGCTGAGGTTGGACTGCATCGTTGCTGCCGCGGCGAATACATCCAGAGAAAAGTCCGCAGCTCTTATAAAATCAGGCATGGTGAGCGCGGATCACACTCCCTGCACCAACGTAAGCGCAGAGGTGAGGGAAAACACCATCTTATCAATCCGGGGAAGCGGCAGGTACCGCCTGACCGGAATCAACGGAGAGACCCGCAAGGGGAAGCTCCGCATTACTATCGAAAAATACGTCTGAAAAGACGAGACCATATTACGGCGCATGTCCGCCCCGCGTAGACCGGGGATTCAGAGAAGGGAAGTATCAGCATGAATGCAAAGGATATTCTGTCCAGGCGCTTTGAAAAAGCAACCTTCAACGGCTATAAGACTGATGATGTCGATGAGTTCCTGAGGGAGCTTTCAAGCGAGTTCGCGCAGCTCCAGAAGGACAAGAACGAGCTTGAAAGGAAGCTGGAGGTGCTTGCCGACAAGATACGTGAGTACCGCGATGACGAAGACGCGCTGAAGGACGCCCTTCTGCTTGCACAGAAGCAGGGCAACCAGATCGTGAACGAGTCTAAGGCTGCCGCTGAGAAGCTACGTGAGGAGACGAAGGCTGCGGTAGAGAAGCAGCTCAAGGAAGCCCAGGAGAAGGCCGACAAGATGACGAGCGACGCCGACGAATACGCCAAGCGTATGACGAAAGAGGCGAACGAGCGCGCTGACAAGCTGGTAAAGGACGCCCGCGCAAAGGCGGACGAAATCGACCAGATGATGAAGAAGCAGACCGAAATACAGCAGAATATCCTGCAAAAGACCCGCAAGGAAGCCGACGAGTACAGAAACCGCCTGCTGACCGCATATAAGTCACATATGGATCTTATCGCGAAGCTGCCTGAGATGTGCGAGAACGAGTACATAAGGCAGACCGCCGCAGAGGCTGAGAAGCGCGAAGCCGAAAGGGCGAAGGCCGCCGCTGCAAAGCAGGCTGCTGCGAAGGCGGCAAAGCCCGCTGAGACTCACGAGACTGCCGCGGCTCCTGCAAAGCCCGAGGCTGAAAAGCAGCCCGCCGCAGTGACCGCAGGCGCAGCAGAAGAGCCGTTCCGCTCCATGCCGGAGGACAAGCAGGCTCAGGACGATTCGCCGTTCTTCAGCGTTAATTCTATGAAGAAGACGAGACGCACCGCAGACGTTCCGTTTGAAAATGAAAATTCAAACAAGTAAATCACCGCTTCGGCATGCCGAAGCAGATATAAAACAAAAAGCAAGGAGACACATCAGATGTCAGAGGATTTCAACAACACACTAAATCTTCCCAAGACCGACTTCCCGATGAGGGGCAACCTCCCCCAGAGAGAGCCGGAAATGCTGGATAAGTGGGAGCAGGACCGCCTTTACTACGCCCTTTCCGAGAAGAACAAGGGCAAGCCTTCCTATACCCTCCACGACGGCCCTCCCTATGCAAACGGCAATATCCATATGGGTACCGCGATGAACAAGGTGCTCAAGGATATCATTGTTAAGTATAAGAGCATGACCGGCTTCGACGCCAACTATGTTCCCGGCTGGGACTGCCACGGCCTTCCCATCGAGCTGAAGGCTATCAAGCAGCTCGGCGTTGACAGCGGCAAGATCGACCCCGTAACCCTCCGCAAGAGCTGCCGTGAGTTCGCACTGTCCTGCCTGGACGGTCAGAAGGCGCAATTCAAGCGCCTGGGCGTTTGGGGCGATTTTGATGACCCGTACCTCACCATCAAGCCCGAATTTGAAGCCAAGCAGGTGGAAGTATTCGGCAAGATGATGCAGAAAGGCTACATCTATAAGGGTCTGAAGCCGGTTTACTGGTGCGCAGACTGCAACACCGCCCTCGCAGAAGCTGAAATCGAATACCAGGACGATCCCTGCTATTCCATATTTGTAAAGTTCCCGATAAGCGATTCCAAGGGCAAGTTTGACGATCTCGGTATCGACCTTTCCAAGGCCTACGTCGTAATCTGGACAACCACAACCTGGACTCTTCCGGGCAACCTCGCTATCTGCCTCGGTCCGAACTACGAGTACACATTCGTAAAGGTCGAGGACGAGGAGAGCAAGTCATACGGTCAGTACCTGCTGATGGCGGCCGATCTTGTTTCCACCGTTATGGAAGCCGTCGGAATCAAGAAGTACTCCACCATCGGAAACTTCCTCGGTTCTGACCTGGAGCTCATCGAGACAAATCACCCATTCATGGGCAGAAAGTCTCCGGTAATCGTCGGCGACCATGTAACCCTCGACAGTGGTACAGGCTGCGTTCATACCGCTCCCGGCTTCGGTCTGGAGGACTTTGAGGTCTGCAACAAGTACAAGGGAATGTTCAAGATCATCGTTCCCGTTGACGCAAAGGGCGTGCTGACCGAGGAAGCAGGCGACTTTGCAGGTCTCAAGACCGCTGACGCCAACAAGGCGATCGCAAAGCGCCTTGAGGACGACAACACCCTGCTCGCGATGCAGAAGATCGTCCACCCTTATCCGCACTGCTGGCGCTGCCACGAGCCGATAATCTACCGCGCAACAGACCAGTGGTTCTGCAACGTGGATATGTTCAAGCCCGAGACCATCAAGGCCATCGAGGAAGTTAAGTGGATTCCCGAGTGGGGCGAGGAGCGCATCAAGAACATGGTAAACATGCGAAGCGACTGGTGCATTTCCCGTCAGCGCCGCTGGGGCGTTCCGATACCAATCCTCTACTGTGAGGACTGCGGAAAGGTCATCGTAAACGACAAGACCATCAAGGCGATATCCGACATGTTCCGCAAGGAAAGCTCCGATTCCTGGTACTCCAAGGATCCTTCCGAGTTTATCCCTGCTGATGTAAAGTGCGAGTGCGGCTGCGGTAAGTTCCGCAAGGAAATGGACATCTTCGACGTATGGTTCGATTCCGGCTGTACGCATGCGGCAGTACTCCAGGAGCGTCCCGAGCTTTCCTGGCCAGCTGACCTCTACCTCGAGGGCTGCGACCAGTACAGAGGCTGGTTCCAGAGCTCCCTGCTCACCTCTGTTGCGACCACAGGCAAGGCTCCTTACAAGGCGGTCTGCACCCACGGCTGGGTAGTTGACGGCAAGGGCGAGGTAATGCACAAGTCCAAGGGCAACGTGGTACTTCCCGAGGAAGTTATCAGCAAGTACGGCGCTGACGTTCTGCGTCTTTGGGTCGCTTCCCTTGACTTCCACAACGATGTAAGAGTTTCTCCGGAAATGCTCAAGCAGCTCTCCGAAGCATACAGAAAGATCAGAAATACCGCGCGCTTTATCCTGGGCAACCTCGGAAACGGCAGCGGCTTCGACCCTGATACCGAGATGGTAGCGCTCGACAAGCTCAGCGACATCGACAAGTGGGCGCTGACAAGACTTGATGCGGTTATCGAGAAGGTAAAGGCTTCCTACGAGAGCTTTGATTTCTACCTTGCATACCACGCTATCCACAGCTTCTGCGTTGTAGATATGTCCAACTTCTACCTTGATGTTGTCAAGGATACGCTGTACTGCTCCGCTGAGAAGTCCGAGGAGAGAAAGGCAGTCCAGACCACAATGTATATCATTCTGGATTCTCTTGTTAAGCTCATCGCGCCTATCCTGACATTCACCTCCGATGAGATCTGGAAGTACATGCCGCACAAGTCCACAGACGACCTTCGCGGCGTTCCGTTCAACCAGATGCCCGAAAAGACCGGCGTTGTTCTCGGCGCTGAGTTCGAGGCAAAGTGGAACAAGATACACGCAGTACGCGACGACGTTCTGAAGGCGCTTGAGGAGAAGCGTTCTGCGGGCGTTATCGGTAAGCCGATCGACGCTGATGTTACCCTGTACGCTGACGAAGCAAACTACAAGGAGCTGTCCGCATATCCGGAGCTTGCTCAGGCGTTCTCCGTATCCAACGTTACCGTGAAGAACGGCGCTGACGGCGAGTACAAGGGCTCTGCCGATGGCGTTTCCGTTACCGTCGAGAAGGCGGCAAGCGAGATGTGCGAACGCTGCTGGAGCCACGACAAGTCCGTTGGCTCTGACGAGAAGTTCCCGCACCTGTGCGCACGATGCGCAGCAGTTATGAAGCTCGATCTGGGCTGATAAGCTATTCCGGCAGGGGAGGGGGAGCGTTCCCTTCTCCTGCCTTTTTGTGGTAAGTTCAGAGAGGATTTATGAGAGCTTTTTTGAGTAAATACAGGCAGTACGCCGCGTTGGTGCTGGCGGCTTTGCTTGTTGGTATAGACCAGCTCACAAAATGGCTGGTCGTATCGAATATGGAGATGTACAACGTTGTTCCCCTGATAAAGATAGACGGCGTTGAGGTACTGAATCTCTTCTACTGCACCAACAACGGCTCCGCATTCAGCATGATGGAGGGCAAGACCGCGTTCCTTATCGGCATAACCTCACTGGTGATAGTCGCGCTTATCGTGGGTCTGGTGACCAAGCGTATACAGCGCGGGACGTACGTCACGGCGGTGGCGCTGATAATCGGCGGCGGTACCGGGAACCTTATAGACAGGCTTTTCAACAACGGCAGCGTCGTGGACTTCATCGACGTAAGGATCATCAACTTCCCGATATTCAACTTCGCGGACATATGCGCGGTGGTCGGCGGGATTCTGCTGTGCCTTGCCGTGGTCATCGACGAAATAAGGGAGAACCGCGCGAAAAAAGCGCAGAAGTCCCAGCAGGCGGAATCAGCGCAGACCGAGGAGCCCAAGAGCAATGGAAACGATTGAGCTTTCCGCTCCGGGAGGGGTTCGGCTTGATAAGCTCATCGCCGATGGCACGGAGCTTTCCAGGAGCGCGGCGGTGAAGCTCATCGAGCAGGGTAACGTACTCGTGAACGGCTCGCCGGCTGGCAAAAAGGACATTCCGGCGGCGGGGTCAGCAGTAGAAATCACGCTCCCTGAGCCGCAGAGCACGGATATTCTGCCGGAGAACATACCGCTGGATATCGTCTATGAGGACGACGACCTGCTGGTAGTCAACAAGCCGAAGGGCATGGTAGTCCACCCGGCGGCGGGGCATTACTCCGGCACGCTGGTGAACGCGCTGATGTTCCACTGCGGAGACAGCCTGTCAGGCATCAACGGCGAGATACGCCCGGGGATAGTCCATCGTATCGACAAGGACACAAGCGGTCTGCTGATGGTAGCGAAGAACGACCTGGCGCACATCGGTCTGTCCGAGCAGATAAAGGAGCACAGCTTCACCAGGGAGTACGAAACGGTGGTCTGCGGCGGGATAAAAGAAGATGGAATCGTGAACGCTCCGATAGGGCGGCACAAGACCGAACGCAAGAAGATGTGCGTAACAACCGAAAATTCCCGGGAAGCCGTGACGCATTACTTCGTAATGGAGAGGTTTCCGGGGTACACTCACCTGCGGGTGCGCCTGGAGACCGGGCGAACTCATCAGATACGCGTCCACATGGCGTACATCGGGCACCCGGTAGCCGGGGATCCGGTCTACGGAAACGGGAAGCCCGCATGGCTTGAGGGACAGTGCCTCCACGCGAAGAAGATCGGGTTTGTTCACCCGCGCACTGGGGAATACATGGAGTTCGACAGCGAGCTTCCGGAGTATTTTCAGAAATTTTTAAAGAGCATAGAGGGCTGAGAATGGATTTCAGCAAGGTCATACTAATGACAGATCTTGACGGGACGCTTCTGACTGACGATAAGCGGATACTTCCCCTGGATCTTGAGGCAATAGAGCGTTTCCGGGCTGGCGGCGGACTTTTCACAATGGCTACCGGGCGCGGTTATTCAATGGCGAAGCACATCGCCGACAAGCTCCGGCTGGACTGCCCGGCGGTCGTCTACAACGGCGCGGCGGTGTACGATTTCCGGCAGGAGAAGTTCCTTTGGCAGTGCGAGATAGGGAGCCGCGCGGCGGACATCATAAAGCGCGTCGCAGAGCGCTATCCCGATATCGGCGTAGAAGTTCTGCGCGGCAACGTGGTGCACGTTCCGTTCCTGAACGACACCGAGCAGTGGCACCTTAATCTTGAGAATGTCCAGGCTGACTGGAGCAAACTCGAGAATATCCCACAGGACTGCTGGCTGAAGGTACTGTTCGCCTACCCGCCGGAGAAAATGGACGAGCTTCAGCATTACATCGAGCGTTCGCCGGAGTTCTGCGGAGTTCACTGGGTGCGGTCCGCGCCGATGTTCTTCGAGTGTCTCCCGGAGGGTATCGACAAGGCGGCGGGCTACAAGCAGCTTATTAAGGAGATAGGCGCGGAGGACAGGTTCACCGTCGCGGCGGGGGATTTCATGAACGACCTCGCGATGATACAGTCCGCAGACCTTGGCGCGGCGGTCGCGAATGCGCAGCCGTCGGTCAGGGAAGCTGCTAATATCGTGCTGTGCGATAATAATTCCGGGGCGATGGCAAGCCTCATAGAGCATATCGAAAAAATGTAAACCTGCGGGAAACCGCTTGTATAATGTTAAACCGGGCGAAAGCCCATAATTCACAGGAGGTCTATATGGACGCACTACTGAAAAAGCAGCTTGAGATCGCTGCAACAAAGGTCAGAATGGGAGTGATCGAGGGCGTACACGCTGCCAAGGCAGGACACCCCGGCGGATCCCTTTCCGTTGCTGACACACTCACTTATCTTTACATGCACCGCATGAACGTTGACCCCAAGAACCCCACCATGCCCGACAGGGACAGACTGGTACTCTCCAAGGGTCACACCGCTCCTGCGCTTTACGCAGTCCTCGCTGAAAGAGGATTCTTCCCAGTTGAGGAGCTCAAGACCCTCCGTAAGATCGGTTCCAGACTCCAGGGACACCCATCCATGGGCAAGCTCCCGGGCATTGATATGAGCACCGGCTCCCTCGGTCAGGGTATATCCACCGCATGTGGTATGGCGCTTTCCGGTAAGATCTCCAGCGATACCTATAAGGTATACACTGTGCTCGGAGATGGCGAGATCGAGGAGGGTCAGGTATGGGAGGCTGCAATGTTCGCGGCTCACTATAAGCTTGATAATCTGGTTGCAGTCGTTGATAACAACGGTCTCCAGATCGACGGCAAGATATCCGAGGTTATGTCTCCGTACCCCATCGACGAGAAGTTCAAGGCTTTCGGCTGGCACGTTATCTGCATCGACGGTCACGACTTCGACCAGATCGAGGCTGCGTTCAACGAGGCTGAGACTGTTCTCAACCAGCCCACAGTGATCATTCAGAAGTCCGTTAAGGGCAAGGGCGTTTCCTTCATGGAGAACCAGGTCGGCTGGCACGGCAAGGCTCCTAACGACGAGGAGTACGCTATCGCAATGAAGGAACTGGGCGACCACCTCGCACAGCTTGAAAAGTAATTACAGCTCGAAAGGATATACAGATATGGAAAAGAAAGCAACCCGTGACAGCTACGGTGAAGCGCTTGTAATGCTCGCAGAGAAGCGCCCCGATTTAGTAGTACTCGACGCTGACCTTGCGGCAGCGACCAAGACAGGCATCTTCAAGAAGGCTCACCCTGACAGATTCTTCGACTGCGGTATCGCAGAGGCAAACATGATGGGCGTAGCGGCTGGTATCGCAAGCACCGGCAAGCTCGTATTCGCAAGCTCCTTCGCGATGTTCGCGGCAGGCAGAGCGTTCGAGATCGTACGCAACAGCATCGGCTATCCCCACCTTAACGTTAAGATAGGCGCTACACACGCTGGTATCTCCGTCGGTGAGGACGGCGCTTCCCACCAGTGCAACGAGGATATCGCGCTGATGAGATCCATTCCCGGCATGACCGTCATCAACCCCGCAGACGACGTTGAGGCTAAGGCGGCTGTCCTGGCAATGGCTGACTATGTAGGCCCGACCTACATGAGATTCGGCAGACTTGCCGCTCCGATCTTCAACGACGCAGCAACCTACAAGTTCGAGGTAGGCAAGGGAATCCAGCTCAAGGACGGCAAGGACGTAACAATCATTGCAACCGGTCTGATGGTATCCGAGGCTCTCGAGGCTGCAAAGGCACTCAAGGAGCAGGGCGTTGACGCTCGCGTTATCAATATCCACACCATCAAGCCCATCGACCGCGACATCATCGTCAAGGCAGCTAAGGAGACCGGCAGGATCATCACCGTTGAGGAACACAGCGTTATCGGCGGACTTGGCTCCGCAGTTGCTGACGTTGTTACCGAGGAATGCCCCGTTCCGGTCATCAAGATCGGCGTGAAGGACGTATTCGGTCACTCCGGTCCTGCGGTTGACCTGCTCAAGGAGTTCGGTCTGTGCGCAGAGAACATCGTTGCCGTTACAAAGGCAGCGCTCGGCAAGTAAGACTTATAGCGTATCCGAATTGCGGGCTGGCACTCCGGTCCGCAATTCCGGCTGTAAACTCCGACCGGGATATCGTCCGGAACATAAGGCGGGTCGTAGGGTATCGGATAGGCAATGTTCGTATACTGCGGCTTGTCATGTCCATGGAGCTGCCAGTTGGACGGCACCGGCATTTTTTCGCTGCCTGAAAGCACGGTGAAATCGTCCTCCATGTCAACGATACTATCATAATAGCTAAAGTCCCACTCTCCGTTCAGCAGTTTGAACCGCGAGGAGTTTTCCCTGGCGGAAAACGAGTCCTCGCCGGGTGCGAACGGTATGAAATAGCAGTGCTTCGGAAGCGTTCCGATATGCAGCGCCTGCGGATCCTCATGGTAAATCATGCGGTTCTTGGGCGAATTCTTCTTTGAAATAGCTGAAATATCCATATTGACCTCCAGTGATTTTGTTATTTTTATTGTACAGCATATTGACAACCCTGTCAATAGATGATATTATTATTTTATAATGATATGAATATAGAGGTGGTTTTTTTGGTTTATTCCGATTACCCGATATTTCGCGGCGAACAGCAGCTTCCCATTTTTCTGCTGAATATGGGACTGCACCTCTGTCAGGATCACGTTGTGCGGCCGGAGGGCCACAGCTCGCCGCAGATACTTTTCTGCACCCGCGGAAGCGGAACGCTCGTCATTAGCGGAAACCGGCTGAATGTTCCCGCAGGTTCTGCGATATTCCTGCCGGCGGCGCTCCCGCACGAATACTACGCCAACGAGGACGTCTGGGACATACACTGGGTAATTCCAGGAGGAAGCGCAGCTGAGGAAGTACTCCGGCAGTTCGGGCTTGAGCAGCCCGGGGTTTTCGAGCTGAGCGACACCAGAACCCTGGAACACATCTTCCGCAAAATGCACGACGCGATCCGTGCGGACAGCTTCTTCGGGAATTTCAGGGCTTCCGGTTATTTGTATGATTTTCTTATCGAGTTCTACCGGCTCATCTCGTCGGGAAGCTCGTCCAGAGCGCCATCCCCTGCGCTCATGAGAGCGCTCGACCTGATAAACAGCCGCTTCGCAGAGCCGCTGGGAATGGACGACCTGTGCAGCTCCGCAGGGGTATCGAAGCAGCACCTCTGCCTTCTTTTCCGGAATATCCTGGGTCTGCGGCCGATGGAGTACATCGCGAAGCGCCGTATCCAGGAGGCAAAGTCGCTTCTTACCTCGACTGAGCTTTCCATCGCAGATATTGCAGAGCAGACCGGGTTCGGCTCGGAAAGCTACTTCTGCAAGCTGTTCAGGCGCTACGAAGGCATGACGCCTTCCGCGTTCAGAAATGTCAAATGACCGGCAGTATACTCGCATATCAGCCGAAAATCTGATTTGAAAAAAATTGCAGCATGACAATCTAATAAAGGCTGACAGAATTCTGCCAGCCCATTTATTATGGGAAACTCTAAAAATCGGTTTGAAAAGGGAAAATGGGTAGAGTGCGCCGAATGCGATGAAAGCCGACGAAGTAAGGCTGTATGCCTTACGAGGAGGTTTGAAGAAGCAGTCGGTGTGCTA
>JABLTO010054635.1_pt1 | contig 21033 bp, 15 predicted proteins | sample 7160091 | NCBI WGS metagenome assembly JABLTO01 (sample SAMN14651225, study PRJNA627086) | human gut metagenome | isolation source: feces | host: Homo sapiens
AAATATGAAGAAGGAAATTATACAACTGATTCATGGGCAGCATTTAAAGAAGCCTTAGATGCAGCTAGAGATGTCATGAGTGATAAAAATGCTTTAGAAAGTGATGTTAACAAAGCGTTAAATAATTTAACAGAAGCAATCTCAAACTTAGTCTTAAGAGCTGATAAAACAAGATTACAAGAAGTATATGACAAAGTAAATGGCTTAGATAAGAGTCTATATACAGAAGGAAGTGTTGCCAACTTAGCTGAATCAATGGCAAATGCTAAAGCGGTATTAGATGATGCAGATGCAACACAAGAAGCAGTAGATGCCTCATATGAAGCATTGATCAGAGCATACTTAGACTTGAGATTAATTCCAAATAAGGATCTATTACAAGGATTGATCAATAAAGCTGAGACATTAAATGCCACAAATTACAGTGCTAAGACATGGTCAGTAATGATGGAAGCGCTAAATGAAGCAAAAGCAACATTAGCTGATCCAGAAGCAACACAGGAAGAAGTAGATACTGCTAAAGAAGTATTAGTTAAAGCAATGGCTGGATTAGAAGCAAGTAATTCAGTAAAAGCTGGTGATACAACAGCAAGTGTAGCTACTGGAGATACGACAAATATGTTATATCCACTTGCAGGATTAGCATTTGCAACATTAGCATTCTATGAAAGTAGAAAAAGAAGATATAAGTAAAGATAATAAAACAAGGCTTACATCTGTAAGCCTTGTTTAGTGTCTTTAAAAGTATTTTTTATAGCTGTATATAAATTTATTTATATATTTTTTTAGCATATTCACTTGGAGTAAGATTAAAATGTTGTTTGAATGTTCTAGAAAAATAATGAATTGAGCTAAAGCCCAGCATAAATGCTATTTCACTAATTGTATATTTATTTTCGCGAATGAGTTCTTTACTTTTTTGTAATTTTATTTGGACCATATAATTTTTAGGTGAAATTTCTAAGTTACTTCTAAATAGAGTTTGTAAAGATGAGCGCGAAATAGAAAATTTATGACAAATTTCTTCAATAGTCAAAGGTTCCGTAATCATTTCATTCATGTAATCTAAGATCTCATGTAATAATTCATCTTGAAAATGTTGCATTGATCCTGTTGATACATGTTTTTGATCTATCGATAAATCATATTGGGTCAATAAAATAATGATTTCTTGTAAATAACAAAGCATAAGTGTTTTAGAATATGGTAATGAATTTGAACTAGCTTTGACAAATTTATTGAATATGTTATGGAGTTCATTATCACAATGAAATATACGATTGAGAATTAGATCATCTTCGATGATTTCCATATCAAAAATAACAGTTAAATAAGAACAAGATTTGTTAGTTGTGATTTGTTGAGTATGAAATTGTTCTGGTCCATATAGCATTAAATCATAATTATTTAATGTATATGTTGTTCCTTCAACTGTTGTATCAAGACTACCATGATCCACATATGTTAATTCGTAATGCTTATGGGCTTCACCTTTAAAACGGTAATTAGGACTTTTAATTACATAATAATAACCAAGAATTTCTTCAATTTTTAATTTAGATACAATTGGCTTATAAATGTATGGAGGATTTAAAAATTCAGTTTTTAAATTGTAGTTTGAAGGAGTAATTAAGTAACTTTCAATTTCTTGTGATAAAGGGATAATATTGAAATACTTATTTGCTTCAATTTTTAAATAACGATGAATAGCAAATGTTTCTAATTTATCTGGATCTAAACTATCACCAATTAAAATAGAAGCGATTCCTTCAGTAAGTTCTATATATACTGCACATGAAAAACAGTACATATGGCTAATAACCCTTCCTGATGTATTTAATTTTCTACATATTAAGTTGTCTGTAACTGATAAATGATCTTCGTAAGTAGAGCCATATTTTTTAAATTCAATACTTGATGTTTTATTAATCATAGAAAACCTCCTTGTATAATTAGCTAATCTAATTACACATGACTAAAATATACATATATAATATACTTTTTATTACAATTTTTGCAAATATTATTATTAATAAATTATAATTATTTTCCGTTAGGTAGAAATGGGATTAAGTTAATTGCTACTGCACTAATAGGCATAGTTTGTAAAATAATCTTACCGGGACCAGTGATTACGGTGTTAAAAAAACCTTCACCACCTAGTAATTTATTTTTGATACCTTTTATACTTTGGATTTCCATGGTACATGTTGCTTCCATCATTGCCAAGTAACCTGTGTCAATGATCATCTGTTGACCAGGTAATAGGTCGTATTCAATTGCTGAGCCATCAATTTCTAAAAAAACTGTGCCGGTTCCTTTAATTTTTGTCATAATGAAACCTTCACCACCAATTAAACCGGAAGAAATTTTTTTATTAAGGAATACAGATACTTCAATATTCTCACTTCCAGCTAAAAATGCTGATTTTTGTACAATGATTTCATGGCCGGGATTTACTTCAATGGCTTTTATACTGCCTGGAAAAGATGAAGCAAAAGCTATCATTCCATCTTCAGTAGCCTGATATTGATTTTGAAAAATAGTTTCACCGCTAAACATTCTGCCAAAAGCTTTTGATAGTCCGCCACTTGTTGTTTCCATTTTCATTACAGGATCCATCCAGCTCATTGCGCCACTATCACTGAGCATATATTCACCTTTTTTTAGATGGCAAATGACAACAGGAAGATTTCCTCCTTTGATTTCATAATTCATATTGTACCTCCTTGTACATATAAGTTTTTATTTAATTGCAATACATATAGGTGCTGGGATAGTAAGGGTACTTGCTGTCCGTATTAATTCTTCTTTTTCTTCATTAAATGTTAATAATTCGATTTCATTATCATCTTGTGCGCCCACGATTAGATATTTATCATTAATAATATTAAAATCCCGAGGATTTTTTCCTGTATGAACCATGTATAATAGTGTTAATTTACCGGTTTCTTGATTAATTCGATATAAAACGATACTATCATGGCCACGATTTGAAACAAATAAATGTTTACCAGAGCTGCTCAAACGAATTGCACTAGCACTAGAAAAGCCATGAAAATGATGAGGTGTAGTATGGATTACTTGAATTAATGTAAAATACTTATCACGATATTTAAAAACCATTACGTTATTAGAAATTTCATTGACAAGATATGCAAATTGTCCATCATGAGAAAAAATCATATGTCGAGGACCAGAACCAGGAACAATATTTAAGTTATAATTTGAGGCTTCTTCTAATTTACCGTTTTGATAAGTATACATAATTATTTTATCAGCCCCTAAATCAACTGCGTAAACAAATTCTTTATCTGGTGTAATTCCTACATAATGACAATGGGGTCCTGTTTGTCTTTTAAGTAAATCAGGACCTAAACCAGTATGATGAACAGCACTGATTTTTTCTTTGATATAATAATTTTCTAATAAATATGAAGCGGTAGCTCCGACGTGGTAATTAGCTGCAAAAAGATAGCGTGAATTATCGCTAATACATAAATGGGTATAAGAACGACCGTTAGAGTTATAATTGTTATTAATGATCAATTCATCTTTATAAATAGAAAAACTACCTAGTCCACCGCCGGTATTTGAACGGCTAGCATTTTTATAGGCGATATATAAAATATTATTTTTAATGATCATATATAATGGATAATCTTTGGTTATGATATGTTGTACAAGTGAAAATTCTTCTGTATTTTCATTAAAATTAGCGATATATATTCCTTTATTATCATTTTTTCCATAACTTGATACATAAAATGTTTGCATATTTGAACCTCCTATATCTTATTTTAGCACAAATATTAAATAAAGTGAGCGATATCATTGGATTTTTAAATTATTCTATATCTGCTTAATCTTTACCTTATACATAAAATGTTATATAATAAATAAAATAAATTGGAGGATAGAAAAATGGATGAAAACTTATTATTGACATTACTTCATAATAATGCGCGAATGGAAGTAACAGATTTAGCCATGGCATTAAATGAAAGTGAGGATAATGTTGTTAAAGCGATCGATCAGTTGCAAAAGGATAAAGTTATTTGTGGTTATCACACAATTATTAATTGGGATCGTACTAATAAAGATAACGTTATGGCATTGATTCAAATCAATGCTACACCTGAAAGAGAGTATGGTTATGATCGTATTGCTAAAAAGATTTATGCTTTTCCTGAAGTAGATACGATGTATTTATTAAGTGGAAGTTTTGAGTTTGTTGCGATTGTTAAAGGACATACTATGCAAGAAGCAGCCCGTTTTGTTGCCTCTAAATTAGCACCGTTAGATGGTGTAACTGGTACTGCAACAATGTTTGTATTAAAGCAATATAAAAATAATGGTATTAGTTTTGATGACGACGATAAAGAAACTGCAGAAAGATTATTGGTAACACCATAATGGATTTTAATAAAGTATTAAATGATACAGTAAAAAAAATTCCACCAAGTGGAATTCGTAAATTCTTTGATTTAGCTAATGAAATGGAAGGGGTTATTTCATTAGGGGTAGGAGAACCAGATTTTGATACACCTTGGAAAATCAGAGAAGCTGCAATTTATTCAATTGAACAGGGGAAGACTTTTTATACAGCTAACCAAGGTTTAGTTGAATTAAGAAAAGAAATTTGTCGTTATCAAAAAAGAAGATTTAATTTAGACTATCATTATGCTAAAGAATGTGTTGTTACTGTTGGGGGATCAGAAGCTATTGATCTAGCTTTTAGAGCATTGATCAATCCCGGTGATGAAGTAATTTTATTACAACCGAGTTATGTTGCTTATACGCCTGGGGTAGCCTTAGCTGGTGGAAAGGTCGTTAATATTGAGCTTAAAGAAGACAATGAGTTTAAATTAACACCTGAACTTTTAGAAGCTGCAATAACACCAAAAACAAAAGCAATCTTATTAAATTATCCAAGTAATCCTACGGGTGGTTTTATGACTAGAGAGGATTATGCTAAGTTGGTACCAATTATTAAAAAACATGAAATAATTGTTATAACTGATGAAATTTATGCTGAATTATCTTATGAACAAAAATTCTGTTCAATTGCTTCATTTGATGAAATCAAAGATCAAGTTATTTTAGTCAGTGGTTATTCAAAGGCATATGCTATGACAGGATGGCGCTTAGGATATGTTTTAGCTAATGAAGTTTTAACAAAAGCAATGAACAAAATTCATCAATATGTAATTATGTCAGCACCTACCGGAGCACAATATGGAGCTATTGAAGCAATGCGTCATTGTGATAACGAAATCGAAGCGATGCGCCAGGCTTATATGTTAAGACGTAATTATATTGTTAAAGCATTCAATGACATGGGATTGCACACATTTACACCCCAAGGAGCTTTTTATGTATTTCCTTGTATTAAATCTACAGGAATGACTTCAGAGCAATTTTGCGAAGAGCTGTTAAAAGATCAGTTAGTGGCATGTGTACCTGGAAATGCTTTTGGTGAAGCTGGAGAAGGCTTTATTAGAGTCTCTTATGCTTATTCTATTGAACAAATCAAAGAGGCAACTTCAAGAATTAAGAAGTTTTTAGATAAATTAAATAAATAGGAATTAACATTTTTGTTAATTCTTTTTGTTTATAAAATAAAAGATTACATACTTAGAAGTTTACAGTATAAATTATAGCTAACAATATTGTTAAGTGTTTGTAAAGTTAATATTATCCTAGAAAGATTTATACTATAATAGGTAAAAATTTGGAGGTATGTAATAATGGAAAATTATCAGATAGGTCTTAGCAGCAAACAAGTTCAAGAAAGAATTGATGAAGGATTGGTTAATGGCACTAGCAAATCTGCTTCTAAAACATACTATCAAATATTTAAAGAAAATATTTGGACATTATTTAATTTACTTAATTTTTTAATTTTTATTGCTTTAGTAATGGTTAAAGCTTGGTCTAATACTATTTTTATGGCAATTATCGTATGTAATGCAATAATTGGTATTATTCAGGAGATTAAAGCTAAAAAGCAGGTCGATCAATTATCAATACTTACTAAACCACTAATAACAGTAATTCGCGACAGTAAAGTACAAACTATTGATATTAGTAAAGTTGTAATGGACGACATTCTAGTTTTAGAAAGTGGAAACCAAGTATGCAATGATGCAATCGTTGTTGAAGGAATGATTGAAGCTAATGAGGCACTTCTTACTGGGGAAGTTGATCCAATTAATAAAACAGTGGGATCAAAGTTATTATCAGGTAGTAGTGTAGTATCTGGTAAATGTTATGCTCAGGTTATTAGTACAGGAGATAATAACTATGCTACAGCACTTGTTAAAGAGGCTCAAAAAGTCAAAGAAACTAATTCAGAATTAATAGATTCAATGAAAAAGATTACTAAGCTTACCACTTTTATGATCATACCATTAGGAATTATTTTATTTATAGAAGCATTATATTTAAGACAAGATACTTTATTTAATGCCGTTGTTTTTTCAGCAGCTGGATTATTAGGGATGTTGCCTAAAGGTTTGGTATTACTTACAAGTGTATCATTAGCTAATGGAATAACAAGGTTAGCGAAGAAAGATGTTTTGATTCAAGATCTATATTCTTTAGAAACTTTGGCACATGTTGATGTCTTATGTTTGGATAAAACTGGCACGATAACGAATGGAAAGATGAAAGTAGAACAAGTATTTAAACTTGATTCACTGGAAAATTGTCAAATTGAAAAATTAATGGGTTCTTATTTAAATGCGAGTGATGATAATAATGCTACTTTTCAAGCTTTAGATGATTATTTTAATAGAAATAATATGTATGAAAGTATAAATAAAATATCTTTTTCTTCATTGAGAAAATGGAGCGCTGTAGAGTTTAAAGAAATTGGGACAGTTGTTGTTGGAGCGGTAGAAAAGATAATTCAAGATGAATTGCCAGAAGAAATAAAAACTTTTATGGATCAAGGAATGCGGGTTATTGGAGTAGGACATACATCAAAGGAAATTAATGAAACAAAACTACCTAAATTAAAGCCGTTAATGATAATCGTTTTATCAGATACAATTAGAGATCAAACTAAAGAAACTTTAGAATATTTTCATCATGAAGGAATTAATATAAAAGTAATTTCTGGGGATAACCTTAAGACAGTTACAGCAATCGCTAAAAAGGCTGGAGTTTTAGATTTTCAACAAGGAATCGATATGACTAAAGTTACTGATGATGAAATAGAAAATATTGTTCAAGATTATACTGTTTTTGGTCGTGTTACACCTAATCAAAAGAAATTGATCGTCAAGGCTTTAAAAGAATCAGGGCATCAGGTTGCTATGACAGGAGATGGTGTAAATGATTTGTTAGCATTAAAGGAAGCAGATTGTTCGATTGCTATTGCTAATGGGAGTGATGCTTCTAAACAAATTTCTCAAGTTGTATTATTAAAATCTGATTTTACTTGTTTACCTGATGTTTTATTGGAAGGAAGAAAAGTTGTAAATAATGTTACGAGAGTGGCAGGTGTTTTTTTCATTAAAACTATTTATACGATTTTATTGTCTTTGCTTTGTGTGATTTGTAATAAAGAGTTTCCGTTTATTCCTTTACAAATTACTTTAATTGATCTTTTGATTGAAGCAATGCCTTCATTTATGACGATTTTTGAATCAGATATTAGAAAAATAAGGGGATGTTTTTTACCTAAGGTATTAAGTAAGGCTTTTAGTAGTGCAATAAGCATTATTATTATTTTTATTTTAATTATGTTGTTAACACCGATTTTTAAATTAAATGATTTAGAATCTGTAACATTAATGTATTTGGTTTTAGGAATTATTTCAATGGCAGCAGTAATTCGTTCCTGCTTTCCTTTTACAAAGTTAAGACTCTTAATTTGTATTATTATGATAGGCGGTTTTAGTAGTGCGGTATTATTATTTTATGAAACTTTAAATCTTGCTAAAATGAGTATCAGCTTATTTTTAATGGTCTTTGGCTGGGCAGTGATTGGCTTGCTTATAGAAAGAAAAATTCATTTTATGATTAGAAAAAATAGGGAATTTTTATAAATTTTTTAACTTTTTGATTATAACACCGAAATTTCGGTGTTATAATAGGGGTAACTCGAATCACGAATTTTTGAAATTTATTATAATATAAGTGATAAAAGGAGTGGTTGATTATGAAAATAAAAAGTTATGAAAAAGTTATCGATAAAGATATCATCGCAGTTAAAAGTTATTTATTAAAAATTGGAGAAAGTTATTGGAAACAGGATCTTGATGATGTTATTAACAGCAGTATCGATATGAGAATTATTAGAAACAAAATTAATAAGAGAAAAGATTTACAGTTACTGATTTTTAGTAAAATAAAAAGATTGATTGATGATAGTGTTGATTTTGATGAAATGGAGGATCATTTAATATTTATGAATATTTTATTAAATGCGCACTATCAACCTTTGTTGACATATAAATATAATTTATTAAATTATATTATCGATAAAGGTGGTTTTTCAGTAGAAACATATTGTCTAATTAGACATTTAGTAAATTTTAATGAAAAAATAATAGAATCATTGATTGATGCTTTAGCTAATCGTCTAAATTTAGATTTTGAGCGTTATCATTATTTAGCCAGTTATATTTTGTTATTAGAAAAGGAATATAAAAAAGCATATTTGCATTTAGAATATATTACTATTGATCATAGCTTTGAGCGCTTTTTACCAGCGTTATATAATTTTAGTCCTCGTCTATATTTAAGATATTCTAAAAAGAAACATATGCCTTTGAATCTTGCAACAGGATAGGAGGATCTTATGGGTGAAAAAATGTATTACATTTATAAAACTATTAACGAAAGCAAAGGAATAATTAGTGCAAAAGAAATTCAGGAGTGTTTAAAACAGTATGGATTGTTCCTTAATGTAAAAACTATATATAGCTTGATTGATCGAATCAATGATTTTTATATGTGTCTAACTAATAAGCAGTTAATAAAAGCTATTAAAAGTAAGGGATATATTATTGAAGATGCATTTTTTGATGATGGTCAATTACAAATATTAATAGATAGTATCATTTTTAACCCTAATTTAGATCAAAAATCAGCTAAAGAGATGGTTGATAAGTTATTGTTATTAAGTTCATCTAATCAAATTAAAAGAATAAATATTGAAGACAAGCATAGTAATGTATTAGATTATGATCTTTTATTAACCCTTACAACAATTATTAAAGCTATTAACATGCGAAAAAATATTGCATTTAAATATATAAGTTATGATGTTATAGATGATGAGCTTTCAGAGGTTTATCATACTAATGGTAATCAAAGCTTTGATACGTATGTAGTTTCACCTTATAGATTAATTTTGAAAGGATCTAATTATTATTTGATTGGATATTTTAATAAAAGAGAAAATAGTTTAAGTGTTTATCGTGTTGATCGAATCCGTTTAGTCAGAAATCATAATAGTAATTATATAGATATCCAAGAACAGTTTGATATGTTAAAAGAGATTGATAAAAATGTTAATATGTATCTTAGTAAAAATCGAATAGATTTAAAAATAAGATTTAATCAGGGAATTTTAAAAGAAGTTGTTAATCAATTTGGAAAAGAAATACTTGTGAGTAAAAGATATGATGGAAAAATAGAAGCAATCATAAAAAATGTTGCATTATCAGATGGTCTGATTGGCTGGCTGATGATGTTACAGACGAATGTCCAAGTATTATTGCCACTAGATTTAAAAGAAATTATCAAAAAGAGATTAAATTTAATGTTAAGAATGTATGAACAAGATTCTGAGTAAGGATCTTGTTTTTCTTTACATAAACTTAACATAATAAATACAATTTATTGATATATCATCAGATACAATTCTCTTATTATATAGGTGTCTTAAGATAGTAAGAAGAAAGGGATTAAAAGAATATGAAAAAAGTATTAGGAATTTTATTAACATTAGTATTATGCTTAGGTTTAACTGCCTGTGGTGGATCAGATGATGCAGGTGAAGGAAGTAATGAAGTAAGTGGAAATGTAAGTTTGAATGGTTCTACTTCAATGGAAAAATTTGTTAATGCATTAAAAGAAGCAATCGTAGAAGATTACCCAAACTTAACATTAGAACCACAATTTACTGGTTCAGGTGCTGGAATTGAAGCGGTTTTAGCAGGAACTGCTGATATCGGAGATTCATCAAGAGCTTTAAGCGATGAAGAAAAGGCTAAAGGATTAGAAGAAAATATTGTTGCAATTGATGGTATTGCAGTTATTACGCATCCAAGCAATAAAGTTGATAATGTAACTACAGATCAATTGAAAAAGATTTATACAGGTGAAATTACTAATTGGTCACAATTAGGTGGTGATGATCAAGCAATAGTTGTGATGGGGCGTGAAGCAGGTTCTGGAACTCGTGGGGCATTTGAAGAAATTTTAGGAATTGAAGATGCATGTAAATATGCTCAAGAATTAAATGAAACTGGTGCTGTTGTTGCTAAAGTAGGTGAAACTAAAGGGGCTATTGGTTATGTTTCTTTAGATAATATTACTGATAGTGTTAAAGCTTTAAAATTAGATGATGTCAAAGCTAGTGAAGAAACAGTTAAGGATGGAAGCTATACTTTACAAAGACCATTCGTAATGGCAACTAAAGGTAAAATTAGTGAACAAAGTGAAAAAGTGCAAGCAGTGTTCAAATTTATTGAAAGCGAAAAAGGACAAGAAGTTCTTAAGGCCGTAGGTTTAGTAAGTCCAAAATAGGAGTTTGTTATGAAAAAAGATATGTTATCTATTATTAGTAATAGAAAAACAAAATCTTTGGTGGAAAAAACAGCCGCGATTATATTTCGTGGCTGTGCTATTATGTCTATCATTGCAGTAGTTTCTATTACAGGATATATGATTATTTCTGGTACGCCAGCAATATTTAAAGAAGGATTGACAGGAATCTTGTTTGGTAGCGTATGGGCACCAACGGCTGCTGATCCGCAATATGGAATTCTTTTAATTATACTTACATCAATTGTTGGTGTCTTTTTAGCAATTTGTATCGGGGTCCCAATTGGATTATTTACCGCTATTAATCTAGCAGAATTAGCAAATCCAAAAGTTAGAAAAATTGTTAAATCTGCAATTGAGCTGCTTGCAGGGATTCCATCAGTAGTTTATGGTTTATTAGGAATCTTATTGATTTGTCCATTTATGTATAAATTAGAATTAATGATTTTTGCAGGTTCAAAAACACATCAGTTTACTGGTGGAGCTAATTTAATTTCAGCAATTCTAGTTTTAGCAATTATGATTTTACCAACTTTGATCAATATTACGGAAACAGCATTAAATACCGTACCTGATGATTATCGTAAAAGTTCATTAGCACTTGGAGCAAGTCAAATTCAAACGATTTTTAAAGTAGTGTTGCCTAGTGCTAAATCAGGAATCATGTCAGCTATTGTTTTAGGGGTAGGTCGGGCTATTGGTGAAGCAATGGCAATTTTACTAGTTGCGGGAAACTCGGTGAATGTGCCTTTACCATTTAATTCAGTACGTTTTTTAACAACTGGAATTGTATCTGAAATGGGGTATGCATCAGGAACTCATCGAGAAGTACTTTTTACAATCGGATTAGTTTTATTTATCTTTATTATGATTATTAATTTGATTTTAACATTTATTATTAAGAAAGGAGATCAGCATGAATAATCTTAGTATTTTTGACAGAAAAAATCGGGTTAGTGATAAAGTTTTAAATTTTTTAATTCAATTTTGTAGTGCTTTGTCAGTGCTGATTTTAGTTGTTTGTATTGGTTATATCCTATATCGAGGTATTCCACATTTTAATTTCTCTTACTTAGTTAATTCTACTAGTATCTTAAAAGGTACGATTGGAATTTTACCAAATATTATTAATACTTTATATATTATTGTTGTTACATTATTATTTGCATGTCCAATTGGGATAGGCGGAGCAATATATTTAAATGAGTATGCAAAAAACAAGAAATTTGTAAATGTTATATCTTTTACAACCGAAGTATTGGCGGGAATTCCTTCTATTATTTATGGGTTGTTTGGGATGTTGTTTTTTGGAAATTTGTTAAAATTGAAATTTTCAATTTTAACAGGTTCATTTACACTTGCAATTATGATCTTACCAATTATTTCTAGAAACACTCAAGTAGCTTTAGAGGCAGTACCAAAGAGTTATCGTGAAGCTGCACTGGGAATTGGGGCAACTAAATGGTACATGATCAGGACAGTTTTATTACCAAGTGCTATGCCGGGAATTTTAACTGGGGTAATTTTAGGAATGGGTCGTATTGTTGCAGAATCAGCAGCGTTATTATTTACAGCAGGATCAGTAAGTGTGTTACCTAAAAATATTTTTACTCATTTAACAAGTTCTGGGGCTACACTTACGATTCAATTGTACTTAGAGATGGCAAAAGCCAATTATGAAACTGCTTTTGTAATTGCTCTCGTATTAATTGTCATTGTTTTATTATTAAATTTTTTAGCAAAATTAATTTCGAATAAATTTGATGTAAATAAGGTGAAATAGAATGGAAAATAAAATTGAAGCAAAAAATCTGGACTTATATTATGGTGAAAAACATGCCTTAAAAAATGTTAATCTGGATATTAAGACAAATAAAATTACAGCCTTTATTGGTCCTTCGGGATGTGGGAAATCAACATTTTTAAAAACGTTGAATCGTATGAATGACTATGTTAAAGGGATCAAGATCACAGGTGATGTAAAATTAGATGGAGAAGATATTTATGATAGTCGGGTTGATACAACGATCTTAAGAAAGAAAGTAGGAATGGTTTTTCAACAGCCTAATCCTTTTCCGATGAGTATATATGATAATGTTGCTTATGGACCACGAATTCATGGGATAAAAGGGAAAAAAGAATTAGATAAAATCGTGAAAAAATCATTAGAGGCAGCAGCTTTATATGATGAAGTAAAAGATCGTTTACACACTAGTGCTTTGGGCTTATCTGGAGGGCAGCAGCAGCGATTATGTATTGCTAGAGCTTTAGCGGTAGAACCAGAAGTAATTTTATTAGATGAGCCAACAAGTGCTCTAGATCCTATTTCGACATTAAAAATAGAAGAATTGCTGTTAGAATTAAAAAAAGATTATACGATTGCAATCGTAACTCATAATATGCAGCAGGCTAGTCGAATTGCTGACTATACAGCTTTTTTCCTTGTTGGAGAAATGGTTGAATATGGTGAGACTAAAGATGTTTTTGCAATGCCTAAAGATAAACGTACGGAAGATTATATTACAGGTAGATTTGGATAGGAGAAAAAAATGTTAAGAAGTAATTTTGAAAAAGATTTAAATAAATTACATGTTGATTTAGATAAAATGTGTCATTTGGTTGTTTTGGCAATTGAAAATTGCATTACAGCCTTTAAAAGTGGTGATCGTGAATTATGTCGCGATATCTTATCTGGTGATAAAGTTATTAATGATATGGAAAGGACGATCGAAGCACGTTGCTTATCTTTAATTTTGAAACAGCAGCCAATTGCTAGTGATTTAAGAAATGTTTCGACAGCTTTAAAGGTAGTTACTGATTTGGAAAGAATTGGTGATCAAAGTGCTGATATTGCAGAAATCTTATTGGAAACTGATGTCAAATGTCCTTATAAAATGGTTGAACATATTCCTAATATGGCACGTCTAGCAAGAGATATGGTTAAAGGATCGATTGAAGCATTTCATGAACATGATTTGAAAAAAGCTGCAAAAATTAAGGAATTAGAAAGTCAAATGGATGGACTATTTGAAGATGTTAAGGTAGAATTAGTGCAAATAGTAAATGAAGATAAAGAAAATATTGATCTTGTCATCAACTTTTTGATGATTGCAAAATATTTTGAAAGAATCGGCGATCATGCAGTAAATATTTGTGAATGGATCGAATTTAATCAAACTGGAACGGTTGATAATTATCGTTTAATTTAAGGAGGACTAGTAATGGGCGAACGTATATTTGTAGTTGAGGATGATGAAAATATCCGTGAGATAATAAATTTGGCTTTAGTGAGCAATGGTTATGAAGTTGTTCAATTCAATAATGCAATTGATGCCTTAGATATGCTTTCTAAAGAGACACCTTCACTGGCTATTTTTGATTTAATGTTGCCAAAGATGAGTGGAATAGAGGCAATAAAAAAAATTAGAGAAACTAATAATGAATTACCAATATTAATTTTAAGTGCTAAAGATCGTGAAATAGATAAAGTAAATGGTTTAGATAGTGGATCGGATGATTATATGACAAAACCATTTGGAATTCTTGAACTACAAGCACGAGTTCGTTCTTTACTTAGACGCCATGTCACAAGTGATATTATTAAGACTAAACATCTTATTGTTGATAAACAGACGCGAATCGTTAAATTAGATGATCAAAAAATAGAGTTAACTAATAAAGAATATCAATTATTAGTATACTTAATGGACAACAAACATCGAGTTGTAGAACGTGAAGAGTTATTAAATGAGATTTGGGGTTATGATTTTGTTGGAGAATCTAGAGCGTTAGATGTTCATATTCGTGCTTTACGCAGTAAATTAAAAGATGATGGTCATAAATATATTAGGACTGTTCGCAGTGTTGGATATCGTTTTTACGAAGAAGGTGATAGTAGTGAATAAAACGATCTTTCGCTATTTTTTAACAATATTACTTGTGACTTTAATATTATCTACCAGCATATCAATGGTCATATTATCAAATCAAATGTTAGAAAATACGAAACAGGATATGCTTTATGCTGTTAAATTAGTTGATTATCAGTTAGATGATAATCAAGATATAAAAGAGCAGGTAGATGCTTTAAATCCTCTTGCATATAATGATCATACGCGATTAACTGTTATTGATGTTGATGGAAATGTACTCGCTGATAGTGGTGAAGATGGTATTTTAGAAAACCATAAAAGTCGTGAAGAGGTAAAACAAGCTTTGAGTGATGGGGTTGGCTATGCTACTAGATATTCAAGTACGGTGGGGCGTAATATGTTATATGTAGCTTTGTATAATAATGGAAGAATCGTTCGCTTATCGCTTCCATATGATGGAATTTTTGATAATTTACCAACTTTAATAAAACCTTTAGGAATTGGAGCTGGTATTTCTTTGATTGTTGCGATGGTATTATCAAAGCGTTTTTCTGATACATTAACAGCACCGATTCAAGATATCAATACCCAAATCACGAAAATGAAAGATTATCGCGAATTGGTATTCGATGATTATAAGTATGATGAATTTAATATTATTGCTTCTAAACTTGAAGAACAGGCATCGACTATTCATGCTACTATGAAAAAATTGAAAGATGAACAGATTAAAATTAATGGTATTTTAAATCAAATGAAGGAAGGCTTTATTTTATTAGATAGTGATTTAAATGTGCTGATGGTTAATCGTAAAGCTCAAGAATTATACAACAATACCATTAAATTAAATAATTCAATCAAAGATTTTATTTTTGATTTTAAAATTATTGATATTTTAGATAATTTAGGTGAAGAACAGCAAAGAGTTGAAATAGAAAAGGAAAAGCAGTTTTACAATTGTTATATTGCAAAAGTTGATTATGGTGTAACATTATTATTTGTTAATATTACTGAACAGCACAATGCTTTAAAAATGCGTCAGGAATTTTTTTCAAACGTTTCACATGAGTTAAAAACACCAATGACATCGATTAGAGGATATAGTGAATTATTAGAAACAGGTGTTATTAATGATAAAGAAGCATCTAAAAGAGCATTAGATAAAATTCATGATGAAGTTAATAATATGTCAACATTGATCAATGATATTTTAATGATTTCTCGATTAGAGAATAAGGATATTGATGTAATTAAACATCCGGTTCATATTGAACCATTAGTAAATGAAATAATTGATACAATGCAAGTTGAAATAGATAAGAAGAATCTAATTGTAAATAAAGAAATTTCTGATATAGTTTATATTTCAAATCATCAGCATATGTATCAGTTATTAAGTAACTTAATAACTAATGCAATTAAATATAATGTCCAAAATGGAAGGATTACGATTAAATCTTATGATCAAGAACGAAATATTGTAATTGAAGTAAGTGATACTGGAAGAGGAATTTCTAAAATAGATCAAGGGCGTGTTTTTGAACGTTTCTTTAGATGTGATCAAGGACGTGATAAAGAGACTGGTGGTACTGGTCTTGGTTTAGCGATAGTTAAACATATTGTTCAGTATTATCAAGGAAGTATTACTCTTACAAGTAAGTTAGGACAAGGAACAACTTTTAAGGTTGTTTTACCGAAAAATTCGTATTAAATAATCATGGCAATAGTCATGATTATTTTTTAATATACAAATTTTTTGAAAACAAAATAACTTGTAATTTTGCGATAAATAATGGATAATTTAAATGAAAGGGATTACATAGATTTTGGGGCTTTGATACTATTTTTAGAATATTTTAAATATACTAAATTATAACGAGCAAATATTTGAGTAATTCTTAAAATAAAAGGGAGATGTATATGTAATCATTTTTCAAAGAAAGGAGATGAAAGAAACGATGAAAATTATGCATAAAATATGCAAAAGTTTAATGGCTTTAGTATTGTGTCTTACAAGTATGTTTTCTTTAAGTGTCAATGTGTCAGCTGAAGAAATTAGTAACAACCTTGCTTTGAATAAACCTGTTGTTGCTAGTGCTGAATATAGTACAATGCCAGCATCATATTTGACTGATGCCGACGAAGATAGTCGCTGGTCAGCAGAAAGAGATGCAGTACAATGGGCATATGTTGATTTGGGACAAGAATATGAAATGAATAAATTCCAAATGATTTGGGAAAGTAGTTCAGTCTATGCTCAAGAATACAATATTTATGTATCGAATGATATAAATGATTGGGGAGCAGCAGTTGTTGTTAGAACTGAAAATAATAGTAAAACTTCTGAAGATCTTTTAGCTCAAGCCGTTAAGGGACGTTATGTTAAACTTGAAGTGACAAAGATGAAGGGATATCCTAGTGTTTCTTGTCGCGACTTCAAAGTATTAAATACTGATGAAAAGTATCAAGATCCAACAGAAAATGTTGCTTTGCATAAAACAGCAGTTGCTAGTTCAATCGAAGCTAACTCTGTAAGAGCCGCAAATGCTACTGATGGTGATACTACATCAAGATCTTCAAGATGGGGAAGTGATATTGGTAATGGTCCAGACTGGATCTATGTTGATTTAGGTGAGGTATTAGATGTTAATGTCGTAAAAATTTTCTGGGAAAATAGAAAAGCAACTAGCTATAAACTTCAGATTGCTGAAGAGTTAAGTGATCCAATGAGTGAAGACGATTGGACAACAGTTAAAGACTTTAACGATCGTCCAGCATCTATTGATGAAAAAATCGAATTAGATCAAGTGTATAAAGCTCGTTATGTACGCTTATTGATTGATTCACATACATCTACAGATCCAGATGGAGGAGTTACATGGAATACAGTTTCTATTTATGAAATGGAAGTGTATGGTGGTAATCCAGATACTAAACCAACAATTGGTGAAGTATTAAATGCTATTACTGTAGATACGCCTAATCCTGGGGATAAGAAGCTATCAATTAATTTACCTGAAATTGAAGGATATAAAGTTGAGTACAATGGTACTGATTTTGAACAGGTGATTGATGATGATTTAACGATTTATCAGCCGGTAGTTGATAAAGAAGTAAAAGTTTCATTTAAAGTTACAGATAATGATACTAATGATTACAAATTTAAAGAAGTAAAAATAACTGTACCTGGTAAATATGAGGTTGAAAATAGTGATAATAAAGCGCCAAATATTTTGCCAGAGTTGGCTGAATGGAAAGGTGAGGCAGGAAGTTTTACGATTTCAAGTAATAGCCGAGTTATTATTGCTAGCGATGAATTACAAGATGTTGCTAATGCATTGGTAGCTGATTATAAAGATATGACCGGTAAAGAATTAAAGGTTGTTAAAGGAAGCAAGGCAGATGTCCAAAATGGAGATTTATATTTTGCTTTAACAGATGATACTAGTAAAGGTTTACAAGATGAAGGATATTTAATGTCTGTTGGTGAATATGTTGAAGTTGAAGCTGAAACGACAACAGGTGCTTACTGGGCTACTAGAACTATTTTACAAAGTTTAAAACAAACAAATGATATTCCTTGTGGTATTACAAGAGATTATCCGTTATATAAAGTTCGTGGTTTCATTTTAGATGTAGGTAGAAAAACTTTTACATTAGATTATTTAAAACAAGTTGTTAAACAAATGTCATGGTATAAGATGAATGATTTCCAAGTGCATTTAAATGATAACTTGATTGGACTAGAAAACGTCGCTGATCCAATGAGTGCTTATTCTGCGTTTAGATTAGAATCAGATGTTAAAGCAGGTGGTAATAATGGATTAAATCAAGCTGATTTAACTAGTACGGATATGTTCTACACAAAAGATGAATTTAGAGATTTCATTAAAGAATCTAGAACTTATGGAGTGGATATTGTACCAGAAATCGATACTCCAGCGCATTCATTAGCACTTACTAAAGTAAGACCTGATTTACGTCATGGAACAAATGGTAGAAATAATGATCATTTAGCATTACGTGATAAATATGATGAATGTCTTGATTTTGTTCAAAGTATTTTTAGTGAATATATGACAGATGATGATCCAGTGTTCGATGCTCAGACAATCGTACATGTTGGTGCTGACGAATATAACGCTGATAAAGAAGCATATCGTAAATTCTCAGATGATATGTTAGGATTTGTTCAAGAGACAGGACGTACAGCACGTATTTGGGGAAGTTTATCACAATGTCGTGGAACGACTCCAGTAAGAAGTGAAGGCGTACAAATGAACTTATGGAACTTTGGTTATGCCAACATGGATGAAATGTATGAACAAGGTTATGATTTGATCAATTGTAATGATGGAAATTATTATGTTGTTCCTAATGCAGGTTATTACTATGATTATTTATATGATAGCACACTTTATAATTTAGATATCAATACTATTAGTGGAGTGACTATTCCTGCTGGTGATAAACAAATGATCGGTGGGGCATTTGCAGTATGGAACGATATGACAGATTATCTTGAAAATGGTGTTAGTGAATATGATGTTTATGATCGTATAGAAAATGCTATTCCATTATTTGGAGCTAAATTATGGGGTAAAGGTACTAAATCTTTAAATGAAGCTAATGTTGCTAGAGCTGCAATAGGTGATGCTCCTAGAACTAATTTTGGATATGATGTTGATAGTAAAGAAGGAATCATTGCAAATTATCCGATGGATTCACTAGTGGATAATAGTGAAAATAATCGTGATTTGACAGCTGGAACTAATGCTTCTATTGTATCAGTGGATGGAAGAAATGCTCTTAAATTAAGTGGTAATGAAAGTTATGTAACTTCACCAGTTACTACAGCTGGATTAGGAAATGATTTAAGAGTAAAAGTTAAACGTACATCAAACAGTAATGAAGAACAAATCTTATTTGAAAGTAGTTATGGAACAATCAAAGCTGTTCAGAAAGATACTGGAAAAGTTGGATTCTCAAGAGAAAATCATGATTATTCATTTGATTATGAATTACCTATAAATGAATGGGTAGAGCTTGAATTTAAAAATGAACATAACGTAGCATCACTTTATGTTAATGGTAAATTAGTTGACGTTTTAGGTGATGGTGAGAAGATTGAAGGAAGACCATTACTTGCGACAACGATGTTCCCACTTGAAAGAATTGGAAGTAAAACAAATGCTTTTGTTGGATATGTAGATGATATTAGAATTGGTGAAAATAAAACATTTAATTCTACAATGAATCTTGATTATGCTGTAATAACAGCTAATGCACTATTGCAAGAAAAAGATAACGCGATATTACAAGCGTTAGTTGAACAAGCTCAAGAATTATTTAAAGTATATGATCCAGATAGTACAGAAATTGAAGATTTAACAGCACAAATCAATGCAATCATTGAAGCAACTGATTATACAAAAGCTGATTACAGTCGTGTAAATAAATATTTAGATTTAATATTAGATGATTTATCAGCATTTAGTGAAGAATCTGTAGCTCGTTTACAAAACGTAATTAATAGTATCCGTCGCGATCTTCCAGCTTCAATGCAAGAAACAGTTGATGGTTATGCAACTCAATTAGCTAATACACTAGCAAATCTAGAATTAAAAGTACAGCTTAATGTAAATTATGTTGATAATTCTAAACTTACAGCTACAGCATCATCTTATCAACGTGATGGTTCTGATCCAAGTAATGTATTAGACAATAATACTGGAACAATGTGGCATACAGACTGGACAATTACTACGATGCCTCATTGGCTTGCTCTTGAAATTGATGAACCAACAGCAATCAATGGTTTGAGTTATACACCTCGTCAAACTGGTTCTAATGGTAATGTAACTGAGTATCGTATTGAAATTAGTGACGATGGTGAAAGTTGGAATACAATCAAAACCGGAACATTAAGTTCTGATTCTAGCACTAAAGTAATTGAATTTGATAGCGTTACAACTAAGTTTATTCGTCTTGTTTATGTTAAAGCTGTAAACAATAATGGTAGTGCATCAGAAATTAAGTTACATCGTGCTGATGTTCCTGCTGATATTGATGGATTAAATACGTTGATTGAAAAAGCAGAAAGTATTAAAAATGCTGGATATACTGAAGAATCATGGACAGCACTTCAAAGTCAAATTGCAGCAGCTAAAGAACTTGCTAATTTACAAGCTCCTGATGCAAATGAAGTTGAACTTGCTAAACGTAATTTGACAGAAAAGATGGTTAAATTAGTTTTAGATGAAGAAGAAGTAAAAGATGTAGATAAATTTGCATTATCAATAGCTGTTGAAATGGCAAATAATGTAACTGAAGAACAGTTAGCTAATGTCGTTCCAGCTGTCGTTAATGAATTTAA
>JABLTO010099797.1_pt1 | contig 21030 bp, 20 predicted proteins | sample 7160091 | NCBI WGS metagenome assembly JABLTO01 (sample SAMN14651225, study PRJNA627086) | human gut metagenome | isolation source: feces | host: Homo sapiens
CGGAATGGGGGCGCTTTGCTTTGCGCTTCTGCCCAGGCGGTATCTGCAGCGCCTTGCAGCCTGCTCAGCCCGGCGTGCGCGCAGCGAGGCGGAACGCACGTTGGCTTTGACCCGTGCGCAGTTGCGCGGCACGGCGGATGTAATTCGCGCGGTATCAGAGATGTTTTCCCCAAGTGGAGATGAAAATGCAGCTTTTACGCACCGCCAGCTCCAAAGCGTAAGCGGCGTGATCGAACGCCTCGCGGAGGAAACGCCGGCGGGCAGGCACTGCCGTTTGGAAGTGCGGGTAGGAGCCGCAGGCTGCCCGAAAGCAGGCAACGATGAAACGGGCGATTCCATAGGCATGCGGCGCATTGGCGGCGAATTGCTGCTGCTTTTAAGCGATGGTATGGGAACCGGTTCATGCGCACACAGGGAGAGCTCTGCAGCCGTTGCAATCTTTGGGGATCTGCTCTCCGTTGGTTTTGCGCCGGAGGAGGCGCAAGAATGCGTGAACCGGCTGCTGATGATTAAAGGCGAACGGGAAATGTATGCAACGTTGGACGCACTTTTGATCGACCTTGCAGATGGGAGGGCCCGTTTTATCAAATATGGTGCACCGCCGGCTTATATTCTTAGAGGTGGTCGCGTGCACACGGTTTACGCCGAAGCATTACCGATCGGCATCTTGCCGGAAGCGCAGGCCTCGGTGCATGAACTTGCGCTGCGCCGGGGAGATGCGGTAATCCTCATGACGGACGGACTTTTCGATGCGCTTGGCACAGAGCTGTTTGCTGCCCTCATCGAGCGGGTTGGAGGAGCCAATACGGTAGACGATGCTGCATCTGCCCTCCTTGCTGCCGGCCAGGAGAAGAGTGGCGCAGACGACATGAGCGTGCTGGTTGCACGCGTGTGCTGACAGGCATTAAAAAAATTTGCGCCCATATCAAACTGCATATTCAAAATTCCATCCGGGGCGTTTATAATGGAAAAAAGGGGAAAGCACCCTTCTGCCGGGAGGAGAGCTGTTTATGCAGAACGTTTGTATTTTTGCCGCTTCATCACCAAAGCTTGCACAGCAGTATTGCGATGCCGCATATGCTTTGGGCGAGGCGCTTGCGCAAAACGGGATTGGCCTTGTGTTTGGCGGCGGCCGCACGGGGCTTATGGGTGCGTGCGCGCGCGGCGTCTATGCAAAAGGCGGCAGAATAACGGGCGTGATCCCGGAAAAGTTGAACGTGCCGGGGATCGCTTTTGAACATTGCAATGAGCTGATTGTCACAGCGGATATGCATGCGCGCAAAGCCACCATGGAGCGTTTGAGCGATGCCTATATCGCCCTGCCTGGCGGAATCGGCACGCTGGAAGAGCTTTTGGAGGTGCTCACCCTCAATCAACTTGGCTATTTAAGAGCGCCTGTTGTGATTTTCAACCAGAACGGGTATTATGATGCCTTGATTCGGCAGCTGCATACCTGCGTGGAGCAGGAATTTGCAGATCCATCCTGCCTCTCGCTTTATGCTGTGGCAGAATCGCCTGCGGAAGCGGTGCAGGCTCTCTCAACGTTCCAACTCAAGGAACTTCCCAATAAAATAAAGGATGCGATTCGGTATGACAGAGAAGCGTCAACTTAATATTATGGTATGTGTAACCTCCCAGCGTTCATGCGATAAACTGATTGCGCGCGGCATCGAGCGCGCAGGCACGGGGAAGCAGCGGGCATTTCTGCATGTGGTGCACTGCGTGGAAACGGGGCGGAATTTCATGAATACGCCCTATGAAGCCGATGCCATCGAGTATTTGTTTACCGCTGCGCAGTTGGCGGGAGCGGATCTTTCGCTTGTGCGCGCAGACAATGTGGACGATGCGCTTGTCGAATACGCCGAGGAACACAACGTGCACATTATCGTGCTGGGTGCCGGCGTGCCAAGCGGGCCGAATCGCGAACCCATCAACCTGCGCCTGCAGCGGCGGCTGCCCGGCGTGGAGTTTGATGTTGTGGACGCGGGTGGCTGAGCGCGGAAAACGCGGTTTTTGAAAGAAATGTGAATCAGCCGCACGGCTGACTTTATAAGTGACAACGTTTCATCGCCCGCTCTGTGGTAAACAGGGCGGGCGATGCGATTGAATAAAAATGCGTCCCATCGATCAAACAATGGGCAGGAACAATGCCTCCTGCAAACAAAACCGTCCCAAAATTTCAGCCAAGAGAACAGCCATCCTATCGGAAGAAGGATAAAGATTTTGAATGAAAGCAAAAAACAGCGCAAACGGGGAAAGCATAAAATAACGATTTGTGGATGCGGAGCTTTCCCGGGACATTTTTAAATGCGGTACGCCACGCTTAAGGCAGAGCGCGATTGCTGCGCAACGGCATGCATGAAATGGCCGAGCATATGCCATGCTATTTTTGAACTGGAAGGAGGCCCCGCAATGCTGATACTATTCGTTCGGGTCATCGTGCTGTATCTGCTCGTGTTTTTTGTGATCCGCCTTACGGGGAAGCGGCAGATCAGCGAATTGCAGCCTTTCGACCTTGTGGTAACGCTGCTGATTGCAGACCTTGCATCGGAGCCCGCATCCAATACGGGCATACCGCTCATTTATGGCATCGTTCCTATCCTGGCGCTGTTCCTGTTGCAGCAGCTCATTTCGTTTCTTGCGCTTAAAAGCGAAGGGGTACGCAAACTGGTGTGCGGGCAGAGTGTAGTGCTGGTATCCCGTGGCGTGGTGCAAGAGATTGCACTGCGTGGTTCGCGGTATACGCTATCTGACTTAATGGAACAGCTGCGCAGCAAAAACGTGTTTTCGCTTGCAAATGTGGAGTATGCAATTCTAGAAACCAATGGAGAGCTTTCCGTGCTCCTCAAAGGCCCGCAACAAACGCCCACCTATGAAGCGTTGCGCATCGCTTCGCCCAAGGCCTGCCCACCGTTCATGCTCGTGCAGGATGGAGAAATCCACCGCGAAGCCCTTATGCAGGCCGGCTACGACGAAACCTGGCTGCGCCGCCAGCTTGCGCGCGGCGGGATCCAGCGCATCGAAGATGTTTTTTTTGCATTTCTTTGCAGCGACGGCATGCTGCATGCGCAGCATAAGCACGAATCGGGCAGCAGGGTAGTGTTTGTAGATACGGAAAACGGCGGAAAGGGGGCGGCAGGATGAGCCCTTCTGCATTTACACGCATCAATTTGATTGCATGCCTTATTGCATTTGCGCTACTCGCATTTTTGTTCATTTACCCACGCATGCAGCTGACTGAGCTTTCTGAAACGCTTTGCACCGGGGCAGACGCGATCATGGGTTGGATTGAGGCGGGGGATTGGGTGCAGGCGCGCGCCGGCATAGATGAAATAAACACCGCATTCCAAATGGAAAAAGAACACTTGAAGCTATTTCTGGATCATGAGGATCTGGACGAATTGGACGCGACGCTTGTAGGATGCCAAAGGCTTATTGAAGTGCAGGAGGATAAGCAAGTGCTCTTTGAGCTGGAGCATATCATCAATATTGCAACGTATTTAAAGGAAATCGAAGTGTTCACCATCTATAACCTGTTTTAAAACCGAATGGCGGGACAGGCCATGGGGATGATAATGACGCTTTTGCTGCGAACAAGGAATGCTTTGCTCCTCCAAAAACGCACAAATCCCGGTGGCCTTCAGCGCAATTAAACCGCAAAAGGCGCCGGGCTGCCCCCGTTTTCGAGGCGGGATTGTGCTGCTTATCCTTATGGAAAGCTTGGCCATGCATGCTGCAAGCGCAAGGGCGATGCCGTTAGAAAGTGCCTCCGGGGCCATAAAGATAGAACGGTTCAATTTTCCTGCGGTATTCTGCAAGCGGCGCATCCAGGGAGGCGATGTAACGCTCGCAATCGAACTGTTCTGCAACAAGCGCATCGGAACCGAAAAGGTTGCTTTCAAACGCCGGGTTTGTGAAAGCGAATTCGGGGTTTTGCGCGCGGATTACGGAAAGAATGCGGATTGCTGTTTCAAATGGGCGGAAAGTGGAACGGTCTATGACGTGGATCTGGATGCCATGGCAACATTCTCCACGGAATTTGGCACTGTGGGGCGTATAGGAGGTTTCCAGATATAGACATCCTTCGTGCGGCAAGGCGCAGAGAGCACCGAGCGCATCCTGCACGCGGAGCCAGGGCGCGCCAATCAATTCAAACGGCTTTGCAGTTCCCCGGCCATCGGAAAGGTTTGTGCCTTCCAGCAGGCAGGTACCCGGGTAAACGAGCGCGCAATCTACTGTGGGGATTGCGGGGGAAGGCGGAATGAAAGGAAGCTGTGTTTCATCGTAATACAGGCCACGCGTCACGCCGGCGCAGGGGATCACGGTAAGCGCACAGCCGATAGATTCCGTTGCGTTGATCATCCGTGCAAATTCCCCGATGGTTAGGCCAGTGCGCGCGGCAGTAGGGTATTTCCCTACAAATGAGGAAAACTCGCGATTTAAGATATTCCCCTGCGGAATACAACCGATCATGGGCGGCCTGTCCAGCACCACAAATGGAACGCCTGCCGCAGCGCAGGCTTCCATTGCTTCCGTCATGGTGTATTGGTAGGTATAATAGCGTGCGCCAACATCTTGAATATCAAAAAAGACGCAATCCAATTCCCCCATTTTCCGGTAAGCCGCATTTCCACTAGGACCGTAGGTGCTATAAACGGGCAGCCCAGTCGCGGCATCGATGGAATCTGGCACATCGCCGCCGGCATCTACATCCCCGCGCACCCCGTGCTCTGGGGAAAACAACGCAACAAGCGTATAATGTTCAGCCAATACATCATAGGTGGGCCTTCGGTTGGGAAGCACGCCCGTATGGTTTGTGATGAGGCCCACGCGCGATGCTTTAGATGCGATGCTTTTGGGAAGCGGCGTGCGCAGAAGAACTTCGGCGCCGGGGGATACGATGGCTTTTTGCATGGGGACCTCCTTTGCAAGAACAAATGGTGCGGGGCAAACGATTCTGCATGCGCCGCAAAATAGAAGTGGATCTAAACTGGATGCCGAAAAAGGGGCGATCGCCCTGGTTTGGGGCTGCATGTGCTTTCTCTTAAATCTTGGAGGGGATATTTGGAAAAAACTGCTGTGAAGGCCTTTGCGAAATTACATATAGATCGCTTCACATCAGCGGGATTCGTTAAAACGCGTATAAGGATTAAGCCAAAGAGTTTATACCGCAAGGGCGCCCGCGCCGGGCGCCCTTGCAAACGATATTGTTTTTAATATAAGCCGTTGTAAGAAGCCGCTTGCATAATTGCTGTGATGGTACCGGCCAGAAGGATTACAAGAAGGATGGTAAGCACGATTCCGATCAGCATCCAGATAAGCTTTGCCTTTGCCCACGCTTTGCGATTGAGGTTGGAACCATCGCCAAAAGCCCACACAAAGCACATAATGAGGCCAACGAGCGGGATAATCAGAATGAGATCCATCAATAAGAACTGGCCCGTTGTAAGCGGCTCGGCATTTGCCTGGTTTACTGGAGTGGGCACGACTGGCGGAGCGGCCTGGTAATTCGGTTGCTGATAGGCTTGCTGCTGCTCCTGCCCTGCACTATTGGCATCTAAGCGGGTACCGCAAGTGATGCAAAATTTAGTAGAATCGGAATTATTTGTGCCGCAATTTGGACAAATCATACAAAGTTCCCCCTTGATATTTATAATTCCATTTGTATCATACCATAAAGGCAACTTAAATGAAAGAAAAACTTCATTCTTGCCCGATGGAGAACGGGGGGGAAGTTTTAAGTGTTGAGTATTGCTTGGAAAACACAGAAGAAAACAGAAAAGTTAAGGCAGCGCAAAGAAGACGGAGCGTGCAGCAGGAAATAAATGGACTTGACGAATTTGTATCGTAGTACTATACTGAATTAAAATATCGCAGTGCGATACATCGTACTGAGAGGGAGATGCTATGAATGGCCACATCAGAAAAGTCTATGTGCCGATGACGGAGACTGGGTTTTATATTTTGCTGTGCCTGCGGGAAGAGGCCCATGGCTACAGCATCGTGCAAAAGGTAGAGGCGCTAACGCACGGGGACATTCGAATCAGTCCAGGCACGATGTATGGAAGCCTGTCAAAAATGGAAAAGGATGGTTTGATCCGATTTGTGCGGGAAGAAAACAAGCGGAGAATCTATTGCATTACGGAGCTTGGAACTCAGATACTGGAAATGGAAATGAAGCGGATTGAGCGGCTGTACCAAACGATGATGGAGGTGCGTTAACGTGAAAAACACAAAAACAAGGTTTCAATATTTCAACATTTTGCAGTGGAAGGAAGAGCAGGAATACCTTAGAGAGCAGCATAAGCAAGGCTGGAAATTGGTTCGGGTCGACTTGATTGGACGATATTTGTTTGAAAAATGTGAACCGGAGGATGTGGTCTATCAGCTGGATTACAACCCGGAAGGCGATGGGCATAAGGCCGCTTATGTGCAGATGTTTGAGGATTGCGGATGGGAGTATTTGCAGGATTATGTAGGATATAGTTACTTTAGGAAACCGGTTTCGCAGATGAAGGGGGAAGAAGAGATCTTTTGCGATGATGCTTCGCGCGCCGATATGATGAAGCGCGTATTTAAGGGGAAGATGATCCCGCTCGCCTGCATTTTGCTTTTAGTTATCTTGCCGAATATTTATATGCAAAGCCGGATCAATACCGTTTCGAGCTATATTCTTCTGGGCGTATTGATTGCATTGCTTGCAATATATGCGGTTCTGTTTGCATCCTTTGGAATCCGGCTCTGGAAATATATGAAATCGCTGCATCAATAGCTTGGAAGAATGTGCGGGCGATGCACAAAAATGCCCTGTGGCGGCGGCTTTTCGCTTGCGTAGCCTATGCGCGTGAGCCGGAGAAAAATGGAACGCTGCCGCAAGGGGGCGCGCGGGTGTAGACATACGCACGGGGAATAGACTATAATAAAACCATGGAATTCGAAATTTTGATGTATCATCCCGGCGGGCGGCGTGCCCCAACGATTGAGGAAAGGGTAGCATTGCGATGAAAAGAAAATGGGAGCATGCGTGGCGGCTTTTTGCAGCCTGCCTTTTGGTGGCAGCGCTTTTGTTCCTTCCGGCAACCGGCCTTGCGGACGCCGGCGGCTTTGCAGGCGACTCCGACTACGGCGGAGGCGGCTGGAGCAGCGGCAGCGATTGGGACAGCAGCGGCTGGGATTCTGATTATGGCAGCGGCGGAATTGTCATAGGCGGTGGCAGTGGCAGCCTGGCCTGGGCGATCATCCTTGTTGTTGTGCTGTTTCTGGTTTTCCGTGCCAAATCCGCTGGAAGAGGCAGAGCGGGGAGCAGCAGGCGGCCCGTGAATCCGGGCGCTGCACGCACGAGACTGCCCATGACGGTTGCTGAGCTGAAGCAGCGCGATCCAAACTTCTCCGAAGAGGCGATGAAGGAAAAGATCGGCAATCTTTACATTCGCATGCAGGCATGCTGGCAGAACAAGGAGTGGGAAGAAATGCGCGCCAGCATGACGGATGCGCTCTTCAACCAGATGAACAACCAGCTTGCCGCGCTCGTACGCAATAAGCAGACGAATTACATCGAGCGCATTGCTGTGCTTGGCGTGGATCTTACGGGCTTTGGCCAGGATGAGAAAAACGACATTCTTACGGCCATGATCCGTGTGCGCATTGTGGACTATACGATTTCGGACGAAACGGGAGCGCTTGTAAGCGGGAGCAAAACGGCCGAAAAATTCCTCACCTATGAATGGACGCTTGTGCGTGCAAAGGGCATGCAGAGCGCCAAGGTCGATTCCAATGAAACAGCGCATTGCCCGAATTGCGGCGCACCGCTCGATTTGAACCATACGGCCAAATGCGAATACTGTGGCTCTATCATCACGGCGGCGGAATACGATTGGGTTATTTCGGCCATTAAAGGCATCGCCCAGCGCACGGCGTAATTGGGCGAAAGCAAAATGTTATCCAGCGCCCCGGCAGGAACTTCTGCTGCGGGCGTTGGTGCTGATAAAAATCATATGGGGGAATTAAAGAAAAAACTATGAAACTAGGAAAACGAATCGTAAGCATGCTTCTTGTGCTGGTGTTCATCCTCTCTCTCGCAGGCATTTCGCTTGCGAAAGAGGAGGGCGAACCGGTTGAAGGAAATCTCATTAAAATCGGAACGCTTGCAGATTTTGAAAAAGGTACCTTGACGGGCCTGGAAGCCACCGCTTCTGATGCGAGCGATGGCGCGCTGCGCCTTGCTGCCGGCGGCACGGAAGGGGAATATGTTTCCCAGGTGTTTGCCGTGGAGCCGTTTGAATACCTGGTTGCATCCTGGAACGCGCAGGTGCCTGCAGGAACAAGCGTGGAAATCATGGCGCGTGCTTACGTGGACATGAAGGATGCCTGGACGGAATGGCTTTCCTGGGGTCAGTGGACGCGCGACATTGCAAAGCGCAAGAGCGCCAATACGGACACGGAGCTTGCCGGTGTGAATACCGACGTGTTCACCGTGTATGGCTCGGATGGAGAGACCGCAAGCCTTGTGCAGCTCAAGGCTGTGCTGCGCACGGATGATCCCACCGTGACCCCCGTGCTCGAGCAGGTAGCCGCTACCTATAGGAACACTTTGGATGGGCAGGCAATTCAGCCAACCTTGACCTATTCTCTCTATGAGGGTGAACTGCCGGAAAAGGTGGAGCCTAACTGCCCTGCCATTTCGCAGATGGTGCGCGAGCCTTCCATCGCGGAAGTGATGTGCAGCGCAACTACGATCTGCACCATCTTGGATGCGCATGGGGAGGACCTGCTGCCCGAACAGGTTGCCTTGCTGTGCTATGACTCCGAATATGAAGGGTTTGGCAACTGGGCATACAGCGTTGCAGCTGCGGGCATGTTCGGCTATGATGCTTATGTGCAGTATGCGGACTTCGACGTGCTGCGCAACGAGTTGGCCAATGGGAACCCCGTTGGCATCAGCGTGCGCTACTCCGCCAGCCAGAATGGCAGCTACCCCTATCTTGAAAACGGCGCGGCCAACAATACGGCGGGTCACCTCATTACCATCACCGGCTATGAAACGGTGGACGGCGTAGAGTATTTCTATTCAAGCGATGCAGCTGCGGGGTCGGATGCAAGCTGCCTGCGCCGCTATCGTGCGGATCAGCTGGATGAAGCTTGGAGCGGGCGCGTTGCCTATATCGTGCATGAAAAGCAGGATCCGTCCGTGAACCCCATCGAAACCGTAGAAGCCAGCCTTGTTCCCGTGGAAGGCGAGGAAAACGTGTATAAGCTCGACACGGATGCCATCAACCTTAACGCGGCGTTCCGCACCAACAGCCTTAAAACTGCGGGCGCGGGCATTGCCTGCGTAACCATCGATGGCCAGGATGCGGTTCCGGATGCGGAGAAGCTTCCCGTGGTGCTCAAGGCAAACCGCGTGTTCAAATACACCATCAATCCCGATAAGGATGGCGGCATCAACTTCAGCCCCAACCGTTTGATGGGCGCTGCGGAACCCGGTGAAACCTGGACGTTCCGCCTTTATGTGATGACCAACGACGGCAAGTACGTTGAAACCACGCTGGATGTGACCAAGCCCGCTGAAGAGGCTACACCTGCGCCTGCAGAAACGGAAGCGCCTGCAGAAACGCCTGCGGGGTCGCCCGAGGCAACGGAAGAGCCTGCAGCGCCGGCTACGACTGAGGGTAGCGGAAGCGGCAGCATCGTGGTGATCGTGATCGTGGCAATTGTCGTACTTCTAGCTGCGGCATATCTGATTTTCCGTAAAAAGAAGAACAGCTAAACCGCTGTAAAACCGGCCGCCCGGCATGAACCGGGCGGCTATTTTTATGCGCTTCTCTTTGCTTTTTGGCGTTTGTGCGATATAATAGGAAACTGGTTATGAATGGTTTGCGGGCATATGCCTGCATGGAAATAGGAGGCCTCGATGATCGAGATCGACAATGTATCCTATCGCTATGAGGACGCGAAGCGCGCTGCACTTTCCGATGTAACGCTCAATATCCCCAAAGGGGAGTTCCTTGCGATTGTAGGGCATAACGGCAGCGGAAAATCTACGCTTGCCAAACATTTAAATGCACTGCTTTTGCCAACGGAAGGCGCGGTTCGTGTTGCGGGGATGGATACGAAAAATGAGGAAAATACGCTGAGCATCCGCCAGAAAGTCGGCATAGTGTTCCAGAATCCCGACAATCAGCTCGTGACGACTGTCGTGGAAGAGGACGTGGCGTTTGGGCCGGAAAACCTTGGCGTGCCGGGCCCGGAGATCCGCAAACGGGTGGATACGGCGCTCGCCGCAGTGGGCATGGAGCAATATGCCACGCGTGCACCGCATATGCTTTCCGGCGGGCAGAAGCAGCGCATTGCCATAGCGGGGATGCTGGCGATGCAGCCGGAGGTGCTGGTGCTCGATGAAGCAACGGCCATGCTGGATCCCCGCGGCCGGCGCGAGATCCTCTCTATCGTTTCGAGGCTGCACCGGGAAAAGGGCATCACCGTGGTGATGATCACGCAATATATGGAAGAAGCGACCATAGCAGACCGCGTTGCTGTGATGGCGGACGGCAAGCTGCTCCTGGAGGGCCCGCCGCGGGAGGTATTTAGGCAAACCGCGTTGCTGCGGCAGCACAGGCTGGACATCCCTGCGATGACGGAACTGAAAGAGCGGCTCAATGCGCATGGCGCAGGGTTGCCGGAAGATATTTTGACCGTGGAGGATATGGCGGACGCAATATGCCAATCGTTGTTGAAAAATTGAATCATGCCTATATGGAGGGCAGCGGGCTTGCGCACGATGCGCTCAAGGATATTACCTTGACTGTAAAGGATGGCGAATTCCTGGGACTCATCGGCCACACAGGCAGCGGGAAATCCACGTTTGTGCAGCATTTGAACGGCCTTTTGCAGCCGAGCTCCGGCAAGGTCGTGGTGGATGGCTTTGACATGGCCGATAAAAAGCAGCGCATGCAGGGCAGGCGGCTTGTGGGCATGGTGTTCCAATATCCGGAGTACCAGCTGTTTGAAGAAACCGTGGCAAAGGATATTGCCTTTGGCGTTAAAAACATGGGCGTTTCCGAAGCGGAGGCCATGGAGCGGGCGGATGAAGCGATGGCGCTTGTGGGCCTTGCGCCCGAGCGCTTCCGCGATAAATCCCCGTTTGAGCTTTCCGGCGGTGAAAAGCGCCGCGCAGCCTTAGCGGGCATTATCGTGATGCGGCCCAAATATCTTGTGCTGGATGAACCCATGGCCGGCCTTGATCCGCTTGGCCGGCGCGATATTCTCGATACCATCGACAATTTGCGCGCAACGCTTGGCTGCGCCGTTGTAATGGTATCCCATTCGATGGACGACATGGCGGATCGCGCGGAGCGCGTGGCGGTGCTTTCCAACGGTTCTTTGCTGCGCATCGGCACCACTGCAGAGATCTTTGGCGATGCGGAATTCTTGATCGAAAGCGGGCTGGACGTGCCGCAGGTCTCCCGCCTTGCGATCACCCTGCGCGCGCGCGGCATCGCGCTGCCGGAAACCATTTATGCAATGGATGAAATGGAGCTTGCATTGCTGAAACTCCTTGGGAAGGAGGCGCGCGCCTAATGCGGGATATTACGCTTGGTCAATATTTCCCGGGGAATTCCCCCATCCATCGCCTCGATCCGCGCACTAAGCTCCTTGGTATGTTCGGATATATCGTTGTGATCTTCCTTGTGAAGAAGATTACGGTGTTCCTGCTTCCGGCCGCTTTTGTTGCGCTCGTAACGTACCTTTCCCACGTGCCGCTCTCCTATTTGGTGCGATCGCTCAAGCCCATCCGCTTCCTGTTGGTGCTGATGTTTCTCATCAACCTGTTTATGACGAAGACAGGGGATCTCATCTGGGAATGGCAGTTTATTCGCATCACCACAGGGGGCGTTTATCAAGCGGTGTATATTACGCTGCGCTTGGTGCTGCTGCTTGCAGGCACTTCCCTTATGACCCTTACCACAACGCCCATCGCGCTCACGGATGCGCTTGAAAAGCTCCTTTCGCCGTTCGGGCGGCTTGGGTTCCCTGCGCATGAGCTTGCGATGATGATGACCATCGCGCTGCGTTTTATCCCAACACTGATCGAAGAAGCGGATAAGATCATCAAAGCGCAGATGGCGCGCGGCGCGGACTTTGAATCCGGCAACCTGTTCCGCCGCGCTAAAAACATGATCCCCGTGCTGGTGCCGCTATTTATTAGCGCCTTCCGCAGGGCGGACGAGCTCGCAATGGCCATGGAAAGCCGCTGCTACCATGGCGGGAAAGGCCGCACGCGCATGCATGTGCTTTGCTTTGCAAAGCGTGATGCGGTGGCGCTTCTAGCATTTGTTGCATTAACGGGCATGATTGTATTGGTGCAGGCATTATGGGTTTGAGCAACCGTACAAAACTGATCCTCCTCGGCGTTGCGGTGCTGCTGCTGGTGATCGCAGGCGTCTGGAGCGTGCAGCTCGCTGAGAGTGACGTGCTTGCGCATTTGGCAGAAGAACTCAACGCTTTTGGCTATACGCTCGAAGGGGAGGACATTTATGTGCTGGGCGAATCGCGCGGCACCTCCATTGCCGAGGTGCTCGAGGGTACGGATTTGACGGAGGCGATCGCAGCAAGCCGCGCAGCCGGATTCCCTTCGGATGTGGAAGCCATCGGGGACATTGTCGCCATGCTGGCCAAAACGGAAGATGGCGTTGTTACGCTGTATTTGCGGGATGAAGCCATCGAGCTTTGCTTTATCCAGACGGACGAGGGCGAAGTGCTGCCCATGGGGGGAGCATGAAGCGCATCCGCTTGGTGATTCAGTATGATGGAACGGCCTATGTGGGCTGGCAGACGCAGCCCAATGGGCTTGCGGTGCAGGAACGGATCGAGCGCGAACTGAAAAAGCTCACCGGCGCACCAACTGTGCTCCATGCTTCCGGGCGGACCGACAGCGGCGTGCATGCGCTTGCACAGGTTGCGCATTTTGATACCGCATCGCGCATCCCGCCGGATAAGTTTGCCTATGCCTTGAACGCGGGCCTTCCAGCGGATATAAGAATCCTCTTCAGCGGTGAAGCGGAAGAAGGGTTTCACGCCCGGTTTGACGTTGTTAAAAAGCATTACCGATACAGCGTGCAGCATAGCCCTCACGCAAATGCCTTTACGCGCACCACGGCGCTGCATGTGCATACGGCGCTCGATATGGATGCAATGAACGTTGCTGCTGGATTCTTGCTGGGCACGCACGATTTTTCCGCATTTCATGCGACCGGCAGGCCGGTGGAGAGCGCGGTGCGGACGATCTACCGTTCCGAATGGACAAAGGAAGGCTGTTTGCTGCATTATGACGTAGCAGGAAGCGGCTTTTTGTACAACATGGTGCGCATATTGGTTGGCACAATGCTGGAGATTGGGCAGGGCAGGCGCGCGGTGGAGTCCATCCCGTGCGCGCTTGCAAGCGGGGACAGGCGGGATGCCGGGCCCACTGCGCCCGCGCATGGGCTGATGTTGCGCAGGGTAGAGTACAGCGATTTTGATACGGAGGATTATCTATGCTGAAGATTCTTGTGACCCCGCCGGTTACGGCGGAGCATAAACGGTTGCTGGAAGCAGCCGGCGGCCCGGATGCGGAGTGGATCTACCGGGATGCCGGAGCGGTTGATGCAGCGCTCATGCAGGAGGTGGATATCCTTTTTGGCAATGTTGCGCCTGCGCTCGTGGCGGGAGCAAAAAAGCTCCGGCTGCTTCAACTTTTCAGCGCGGGTACGGACGGCTATATCCCCGTTCTGCCGGCAGGTTGCGCGCTTACCAACACGTCCGGCGCATTTGGCCTTGCCATCAGCGAACATATGCTTGGCATGCTGTTAATGCTGCAAAAGCGCCTGCATCAGTATCGGGACAATCAGCATGCATGCGTGTGGAAGGATATGGGAAACGTCACTTCCATCGAAGGCGCAACCATTGTAACGCTTGGCCTCGGCGACATTGGCGGCGAGTTTGCCCGCAAGGTGAAGCTGCTTGGAGCATATACCATCGGCGTGCGTCGCAGGGATACCAATAAGCCCCCGTACCTTGATGAGCTCTGCTTGACAGAGGAGCTGGATCGCGTGCTTCCGCGTGCGGATGTGCTGGCCATGGCGTTGCCGGGCATGCCGGAAACGCGGCATATCCTGGACGCGCGGCGCATTGGGCTGCTTAAGGATGGCGCGATTGTGCTCAATGTCGGCCGCGGGAGCGCAATCGATCTCGACGCGCTTGCAGATGCCATTGCACTGCGCGGCATCCGTGCCGGTCTGGATGTGACCGATCCGGAACCCTTGCCGCCGGAGCATAGGCTGTGGAAGCTGGAGAACGCGCTCATCACGCCCCATGTATCCGGGTATTTCCACCTGCCGGAAACGCTCAACCGCATGGTACGCATCGCAGCGGAAAACATAGCGCGCCTGCGCGAGGGAAAACCCTATTTGAATGCGGTGGATCTCTCTACCGGCTACCGGGCGGATAAATACGCAAAGTAAGCAGCCGCGTGTTTGCATGGGGAACTTTTGAAGGGGGTTCCCCTTTGTGCATTCGGCTTTATAAAGGAGGAAATATGGAGCGCTATCTTTTGATTGCATGCCTTATTGTAAGTGCGGCTGCCGCGGTATTTTCAGCCCTTGCGTGGCTGCGCGCATCGCGCGAACGCGGGGATGAAGAAGGGCTGCGTGCGGAGCTTGCACGGCAAACCGCCATGCAGGAGGAACGGGAACGTGCGCTGCGCAGGGAGCTGAGTGAGGTTACACAGCGTACAGTGAGCAGCATGGGGGAAATGCTGCTGCAAAGCCAGCAGCGCATGGCCGCTTCCCTAGAGCGCAACCTTGCCGCGCGGCAGGAAAGCTTGAACAAGAGCGTGCAGGACATGCATAAGACGCTTGAAACGCGCTTTGGCACGTTTGCAACGGAAAACGAGCAAAAGCTTGAAAATATCCGCAATATGGTTGAAACGCGTTTGGGAGCGATGCAGGCGGATAACAACAAAAAGCTCGATGAAATGCGCGGCATTGTGGATGAAAAGCTGCAAAAGACGCTTGAGGAACGCATGACGCAGTCCTTTAGGCTGGTAAACGAGCGTTTGGAGCAGGTTTATAAGGGCTTGGGAGAGATGCAAACGCTTGCTGCAGGCGTGGGAGATCTTTCGCGCGTGCTTTCCAATGTGAAAACCCGTGGTATCCTTGGCGAAATTCAGCTGGGGGCGATCCTTGAGGAGATCATGGCGCCGGAGCAGTATCTGCGCAATGTGGTAACGATGAAGAATAGCCGTAATCCCGTGGAATATGCGATCAAGCTGCCCGCAGAAGATGGTGGCAGCGTGCTTTTGCCAATCGATTCCAAATTCCCGATGGATGCATATGCCACCCTATGCGATGCCTATGAAAGTGGGAACCCAGAGGCAGTGCGCGCAGCCCAGGCGGAACTGCGCAACCGCGTGCGCGGGTTTGCGCGTGAGATACGCGATAAATACATTGCCCCGCCGGAAACTACGGAGTTTGCGGTGATGTTCCTGCCCACAGAAGGGCTTTATGCAGAGGTGGTAAAGCTGGGCATGATCGAGGCGCTCCAGCGGGATTTTCGCGTCAACATTGCTGGGCCGAGCACCATGGCAGCGCTGCTGAACAGCTTGCAAATGGGATTCCGCAGCGTGGCAATCCAAAAGCGCAGCGGAGAAGTATGGAAGGTGCTTGGTGCGGTAAAAACGGAATTTGAAAAGTTCAACGATGTGTTGTTGAAAACGCAGGAAAAGCTCACCCGTGCGCATGATGACTTGGATAAGCTTATTGGCGTGCGCACGCGCGGCATCCGCAGGAGCCTAAAGGAAGTGACCGCGTTGCCGCAGCAGGATGCTGCCGCGCTTTTGCCGGGACTTGAAGCGGAGGATGCGCCGGAAGATTTCCCAGAGGGAGATTCGGGCGATTGACAATTCCTGGGATTCGGGGCACAATGAAAAGGGAAGAGCTGGGTGCTATAAAAGGCGTGCAAAGTGCGCTTTTCTGTGGCGCTTTCTTGAAATGAACGATTCAATGCGAAACGAAATATAAAAAGGAGGAATCACTATGCCAGTCCCAACCCCGCACATTAACGCAAAGCTTGGCGATTTTGCCGAAACTGTCCTTATGCCGGGCGATCCCCTTCGCTCGAAATTCATTGCTGAAACCTTCCTCACGAATCCTGTGCTCGTGAACAACGTGCGCGGTGTGCAGGGGTATACCGGGCTTTACAAGGGCAAGCGCGTGTCTGTGATGGCAAGCGGAATGGGCATGCCGTCTATGGGCATCTATTCCTATGAACTGTTTAACTTTTATGATGTCAAAAACATCATCCGTATCGGCTCTGCCGGCGCAGTCAGCCCAGATCTTCCCCTGCGCAGTATCGTAATCGGCATGAGCGCGAGCTTTGTTTCATCCTTCCAAAGCCAGTATAATTTGCCGGGCATCTATGCCCCCACTGCGAGCTATGCGCTGTTGAAGAAAGCAGCGGATGCAGCAGAGCGGTTGGGGCTTCCGGTAACGATCGGCAACATCCTTTCAAGCGACCTGTTTTATGGCGATGGGGATAGCTCGCTGGTGTGGCAGAAGATGGGGGTGCTTGCTGTTGAGATGGAATCTGCAGCACTTTACATGAATGCGGCGCGTGCGGGTAAAAATGCTCTTTGCATCTGCACCATATCCGATAGCCTGGTTACGGGTGAAGCAACAACCGCCGAAGAGCGGCAAACCAGCTTCACGCAGATGATGGAACTTGCGCTTGAAACAGCATAAAAGCAAACTCCGGCAGAAGAGAATTTTATGCATTAGGCGTGTATTCTACTATGGGCAAGTGTGGGCGCTCGAGAGGCATCACAGGTCTACACGCGCATCTATCAGCGCATTGAGGATTGACCTTAAGCGTATCGCACAGCCAACACACATTCAAGGAAGCGGAGGCAAAAGCATCCGCTTCCTTTTTACATTGAAAAGGATCTAATCTTTGCAATATTTCTCAATTAGGCGTCTTATTTTTGACCTCTTCTACGGTTTTCTACTACATGCGCATTACATACAAATGAACATCGAGCCCAGCAAATGAGGCATTTTCCCTTGAAAGGGAAACAAAACAATGAAGAAGATTCTGACCCTCGCAGTCGCTCTCGTCATGGTCTTCGCGCTTGCGGCTCCCGCATTCGCGGCTGGCTGGGATAACCCGGTTACCCCCGACGAGTTCGAAGATCTCTATCTGAACATCACCGCCCTCTCCGTGGAAGAATCCACTACTGTATGGAACGGCGGCACCTTCAACAAGCTGGATAAGACCTATCCCGTTGTTGCCGGCATGAAGGTTCACGCTTATGCGGAAATCCAGATTCCTAAGGAGGATGACTTGAGCGATGACATCGTAGACCGGATTAAAGCAGAGCAAGGTGAAATCACCATCAGCATCTCCAACTTGACCGATGCAACCCTCAATGTCCGCAACAAAGACGGCCTGGTTATCAAAAAGGATCCTATCAGCAGCAGCAAGACCTATCCTATCAAAGGTGCGGACCTTGGCACGACCATCACTGTTGAAATCTGGGGCACCGCAGAGAAATCTGATAAGGATGCCAAGATCACCGCAACCCTCGGCGTTTACAACAAGTGGAATGGCGATCAATTCGATTTCTTCAGCGGCAATAGCAAGTATTCTATCTTAAAGGATGGGAACGAATATTGGGTCGTTCGCGCTGACCAGAGGGATGTAGGCGTTGCTTTCTACACCAACAGCTCCGGCTTGGTGCAGAACATTCTTATAAGCAAGAGTGCTGGCGATACCTATTATGCCATCAACAACTTTAATGGCGATCTGGCATTTGTTGACACCGATGACACGACCATTCAGATCTCCGGTGACACTTACCGTGATGTGAAGGCTGTTCTGGATGAAATCTGCGGCGCCATGGGCTTCGACTATGCCGGCCAGGCTTATATTACCAAGGAACTCGTCAAGAAGAACCTTGGCACCATCGTAGAAGGCAGTGCCAGCCTGGTATACCCCAGCGGTTATGTCCAGGAGATCGTGACGAACGATCCCGGCGTCAACCCGCCGCAGACCGGTGACAGCGCCTCCATCGCTGGCTTCGTGATGATCGCTGTTGCGCTCGTTGCTGCCGCCGTCGTAACCGTTAAGAAGGTTCGTGCGTAATTAACCTTCTCTGTTGGGAAATCCATCGCACAATGAAAGCCGCCCTTTGGGGCGGCTTTTTGCATGGAACACTACCTACGCAGAATCGATTTACTTTCATATTTGCAAATAAAATAGCTTGTTAAATTTTCTGAATTTTAGCAGAAATTCCAGTGCTTTTATCCCCTTAAAATATACTCTTATTACATATAAATTACATACAAATGAACACAGAACCTAGTAAATTAGGCATTTTCCCTTGAAAGGGAAACAAAACAATGAAGAAGATTCTGACTCTCGCAGTCGCACTCGTCATGGTCTTTGCGCTGGCAGCCCCCGCGTTGGCAGCTGGCTGGGATAAGCCAGTTGTAACCCCCGAGTTCGAAGATCTGGTTCTGAACATTACCGCTCTCTCCGTGGAAGAGTCTACCTCTGTATGGAACGGTGGCACCTACAATAAGCTTGAGAGCACTTATCCTATTGTAGCAGGTATGAAAGTGCATGCGTATGCTGAAGTTCAGATTCCGGATGAAGATGATCTGAGCGATGACATCATAAACCGCATCAAGGCTAGCAAAGGAAAATTGACCCTCAGCTTTACGAATGTAACGCCTAATAGCATTGCATATCGCATCGATGGAGCAAAAGAAAATGCATGGAAGAATGAAAAGTCTATTACCCTTCCCGCTGATTCTTTTGGCAAGACGATCGATGTCGAAATCTGGGGCACCGTGGATAAGTCCGATAAGGATGCAAAGATCACCGCGACTCTCGGCGTTTACAACAAATGGGTAGGTGACAATTTCGTTTTCTTCAGCGGCAACGAAAAGTATACCATCTCGAATGCGAACAAGGGTAATATCTATGTTGTAACGAATCCAGATGGCAATGGTGTTGAGTTCTATACAAATAGCGATGACCAGGTTGATAACATCAAGATTTGGGCAGATGGTCAGCAGTACTATACCACCAATAACTTCAATGGTGAGCTGGCATTCGTTAAGAGCACCGACATGAGCACCCAGATCACTGGCGATGAATATCGTGATGTAAAAGCTGTTCTCGACGAGAGCTGTGGCGCCATGGGCTTTGACTATACTGGCCGTGCTTACATCAACAGGGATCTTGTAGAGGACAACCTGGGCACGATCGTAGAGGGCAGTGCCAGCCTGGTATACCCCAGCGGTTATGTCCAACCCATCAACCCCACGGATCCTGGCGTCAACCCGCCGCAGACCGGTGACAACGCTTCCGTTGTTGGCTTCGTGATGATCGCTGTTGCGCTCGTTGCTGCTGCCGTCGTTACCGTTAAGAAGGTTCGTGCGTAATTAACCTTCTCTGTTGGGAAATCCATCGCACAATAAAAGCCGCCCTTTGGGGCGGCTTTTTAATCCCTTGCGAATTGCAATACATGTCTGTTTCTTTGCGCTGTGTCCCGCGTTTCTACGCCAACTCCTGGTTACATTTTGACTTTTAGTAGCGCAGTGCTTACCTTTAGTGAGATTTATTCTGCGATGCAATACCCAACCCCATTATACGCTGGATCTTTTTATGGTATTTTCTTGTTAGCCCATACACGTTCATTTGGGAACCAATGACATCTACATAAAATAAGCAGATATACAGTATGACTTTTATGTCGTACGTGCCGGCCTTTGCCAGTGCCTTTCTTTTTCCATGCGCTCCACTGGATTTCTAATTTTTGCAAATTGGGCATCTGCCATTTTTTATGGAAGTCAGTGCTTTACACGCTTCTGAAAAAAGCCGCCCAGAGGGCGGCTTTTATTGTGCGATGGATTTCCCAACAGAGAAGGTTAATTACGCGCGAACCTTCTTCACGGTAACAACGGCGGCAGCAATGAGCGCAACAGCGATCATCACGAAGCCAGCGATGGAGGCGCTGTCACCGGTCTGCGGCGGGTTGACGCCGGGATCCGTGGGGTTGATGGGTTGAACATAACCGCTGGGGTATACGAGGCTTGCGCTGCCTTCAACAACGGTGCCGAGGTTCTTCTTGACGAGTTCCTTGGTAATATAAGCCTGGCCGGCATAGTCGAAGCCCATAGCGCCGCAGCTTTCATCCAGAACGGCCTTAACATCACGGTATTCATCGCCGCTGATCTGCGTATTCATATCCGTGCTCTTAACAAACGCCAACGTGCCGTTGAAGTTGTTGATGGCATAATACTGATTGCCGCCCTGCCATACCTTGATGTTCTGAACGAGGCCGTCGCTGTTGGTGTAGAACTCAACGCCGTTGCCGTCCGGGTTCGTCACAATGAAGGTGTTGGCAACCGGATTGGAAATGGTGTAGGACTTGTTGTTGCTGAAGAACACGAAATTCGTGCCAACCCATACGTTGTAAACGCCGAGGGTCGCGGTGATCTTCGCATCACGGTCAGACTTTTTCACGGTGCCCCAAATTTCAACATCAATGGTTTTGCCGAAAGAATCCGTGGGAAGGATGATGGTGGTATCGTTCTTCCATTCAGCTTTCTTTGTCCCGTCAATACGGTAAGCGGTGCTATCAACCGTCAAGTTGGCGAAGCTGAGGGAAAGTTCGCCCTTCTCCTTCTTGATGCGGTCTACGATGTCATCGCTCAAGTCATCCTCCTTAGGAATCTCGATTTCCGCATAAGCGTGAACCTTCATGCCCGCAACAACGGGGTAGGTGCTGTCCAGCTTGTTGAAGGTGCCGCCATTCCATACGGAGGAAGACTCCTCAACGGAGAGAGCGGTGATGTTCAGATAGAGGTCTTCGAACTCGGGGGTCACAACCGGCTTATCCCAGCCAGCTGCCAGCGCGGGGGCTGCAAGCGCGAAAACCATGACGAGCGCGACTGCGAGAGTCAGAATTTTCTTCATTGTTTTGTTTCC
>JABLTO010214236.1_pt1 | contig 21015 bp, 17 predicted proteins | sample 7160091 | NCBI WGS metagenome assembly JABLTO01 (sample SAMN14651225, study PRJNA627086) | human gut metagenome | isolation source: feces | host: Homo sapiens
CTAATTATAGCATGGCAGCATGGCAAGTAGTAGAAGATGCATTATTAAATGCCCAGGCAACAATAGCAAATGAAAATGCAACCGAAGAAGAAGTTACAGCAGCCATAGAAGCAATGGAAAATGCGTTAGCAGGATTATTAGTAACAAATCCAGAAAATAGTGTAGATAATGCAGTAAAAGCAGGGGATACAACAGCAAGTATCAAGACAGGAGATAGTGCAGGTTTAGGATATTCACTAGCAGGATTGGCAGTAGCTTCAATGGTATTAGTTGCAAATAAAAAAAGAAAATAAAAGTATTTAATATAATTGATTTTTAAATGAGGTGATAAATTTATGTATAATCCACATCTTGAAACATTTTTAATTGTGGCAGATTCAAGTAGTTTTTCAAAAGCATCGCAAAAGTTATTCATTTCACCTACAGCAGTAATAAAACAAATTAATCTGCTTGAAAATGAAATTGGTTTTCCACTATTTTATAGAGACAATAAAGGAATAACTTTAACAGATGCTGGAAAGTCATTTTATAATGATGTGACTTATCTAGTTCAATACGTAAAGGATTCTATTGCAAGAGCAAAGAGTGTCGAGAAAAAAAACAGTCATGCAATAAGATTGGGAACTTCGATAATGACACCATGTCAATTTCTTTTAAGAGTATGGAATTCTGTACAACAATATTGTCCAGAAATAAAGTTTGAACTTATTTCATTTGAAAATACTGCTGAAAATGCTAGAGAGATACTAAATAATCTTGGAAAGAATATTGATATAGTCGCCAATATCTATGACAATAATTTTTTAAAGGAAAATCATTGCAACGCTTTAGAACTAACTAAGGAATCAATTTGTGTTGCTGTACCAATGTATCATCCTTTGGCTCAAAAAGATATAATTGATATTAAAGATTTATATGGGGAAAATTTGATGTTAATTCGTCAGGGCTGGAATAGTTATATCGATTGTTTACGAGACGATCTTTTGAAATATCATTCAAGAATAAATATTATTGATTTTCAATTTTATGATATCGATATATTTAATTATTGTGAAAGCAGTGGTAATTTACTTATGGCGATAGGAAATTGGCGTAATATCCATCCTTTGTTAAAGGTTATCCCAGTAAATTGGGATTATACTATTCCTTTTGGAATTATGTATTCTCTTGAACCTTCAAAAGATGTAAAAAAATTTATTAAGAATATTAAAAAGGTCTATCAAAATTAGTTTTAAGTACGAAAAATATAGATTAAAAAAATCATAAACAATAAATTTATCAACAAGGTTAAAAATCATAACGGGTTTTATAGAAATTTAAATTATGTATTTATGGTTAATAAAGACAAATATATAGAAATAGAGGTAATTATGAAGAAAAAAATAGGAAATTTATTTTTAATAACAACTATGGTGTTAGGTAGTAGTGCTAATATAGTATCTAATGTTTTTGCACAAGATGTTCTTAGCGAAGGAGATGTTGTATTGGGAAATACAACAGATTATGATAGCACAGGAAAATTTGCAGTAAACAGCTTAGAAGCTATGAAAAGTGCTGAACCTGGTTATTATTTTGATGTTGTAGATCCAGATGATTCTGCTAAACAAATGCGTATTACAAAATTACAACATGATATTTATCATATTGATGAATGTACAGCAGCTTATATAGCGGATGGTCCTACTAATAACGGTGCTTCTATCTACTTAGTTATTGGCGATAATCGTGCAGATATTATTGATGGAGGAAATGGAGAAGACTATAGTAGTCATTTTAGCGATAATATATTAAAAGAAATTTTTGATACATTAGCTCCAAATGGAATTACTTCAGCTGTTATTACTCATAGTCATGGTGATCATACAGGACTATTTCGTGACGAAACTAAAAATGGCTATAAAGTATTAGGACAGGATGTTGTTATTAAAATTCATAAAGATGATTTATCTTCCTTAGCATCAGTAATTAGAGATGGTGAATGTAAAATTGAGACTTTTGAAAATAATGATAAAATTTCTGTTGGGAATCGGACTCTTACTGTTTATGGATTAAAAGCCCATACTGAGGGATCTTGTGCATTATTAGATGAAGAAGATCATGTTTTATTTAGTGGTGATGCATTAGGATCAGGTACAGTTTGGTTACAATCTGATGAAAATCAGTTAGTAGATTTAAAAAAAGGAGTAGATGAGTTAGTTGAGATAGTAAAAGATATGCCCGATTTAGCTTGTTATACAGGTCATAGATGGCAGGAAGCAAAAGGCGATGCTCATTCTAATGGTATAGCGGTACAAGAAGTCGGATTACAGCATATACTTGAATATCAAGCATTATTAAATAATATTGCTGCAGATAATTATGAAATCAATGCCGATTTTATTCCGGCTGGAGGAAATAGTGATTATGCTGCAATTTATTCATTAGATGCTGATTTAAATAATGATGGATATTATCCTGGAATATATGTAAGAAGTATTGCTGCAATTAAAAAACTTCAAGAAGAAACAGGTAGTAGTGAAAGAGCATTAAATAGTATTATTATTCCAAGATATGAAGCTGATGGGACTAAAACACAACAGCACATATCAACTACATTAAAATCACATCTATCAGTCAAAGATATAAATAAAATAAAAGATGCCGAAAATAATACAATAACTGTAGATGTACAATTAGTAGGTGTTAATCTAGTATCAGAATATAAAAATTGTGTTGGCGAACCAGGAACAAGTTATTATAATATGTTAAGCTATTATGCAAATGTGTTACAAGTAAAAGAATTAGTTGATAAAAATGAAGGTTATACAATTATTGATAGTAAAGGTAACATGGTTGATGCCACATATGTCAATGAATTAGTCGGTTTGTTAAAACAAATTAATGATTTTGATCCAACTACAGATTTACAATATGATTGGGATTCTGCTTATGATACAGAAGCGTTTGCTACTGAAACATATCGAGGTGGAACAGATGTTATAGCTACCAGTAAAGAAGGAAATGTAACTTTAAAATTTCATATAGATGCTCATGGATGGTGGGGATACGATATAGGAATGCATGATTCCATCACAGGTGTAGTTATGGGATATGATGCTGATTATGCATACCAAAATCAACATGATTTAACGACACAGTATGGTAATTTCTTTGTTATTAAAATGAAGGAAGATGATGCTGGAACATGGTATATGCTTAGAAATACAGATTTAGAAAATCCGATGATTTATGTAAGTAAAGATGGAAAAGAAGCATTTATGATCGATGTTGATTTTTATGGACAAAATGTATTAAATAGGGTTATAAAAAGTGTTATTGGTGATAAATGTGAATCATTAAAGATATTCTGTACTCATAATCATCTTGATCATTGTGATAATCTTGCTATTATTGCTCAGGATGAAAGATTAAAAGAAATTACAACAATGTATTGGCCAGAAAATGAACCACATGCGACACTTAATGGAATTGATGTTGTTGCAGCATTTCCTATTAAAACATTGTCAGATATGGAGAAATTTACAGTAGCTGGGGTTGAGTTCCAATTTATTGAAATTCCTAATGAACATACTCCAGGAGGCGGACAGTTAGCGGATCTAACTCATAAAGTAATTTATAGTGGTGATTCTTTAGGCGCTCAAATCCAGTATGGGGGAACTAATTTTTATATGTCAAATGCTCAAAATTGGTTATTAGGAGCTCAAAAAGCAGCTAATTACATTGTTGAAAATGAAATAAGATATAATATTGGCGGACATACACCATATTTAAATAATCCTGAGTATGCAACATGGGTTGCTACAGCGATACAATATGCTTATGATCAAATTCAAGCTGATTCATCATGGAGTGGAGGTTTAGTAATTGTAGAAAATGGTGAAGTAGTATCGGCTCAAAGGGCAGCCCAATTACAGAGTGAAGGTTTAACTGATCGAGAGGTACTTAATGTATGCTCAATTACTTTTAGAAATAATTTAACGACTGCATATGATATAATTGAGGGTCAAGATGGTACTTGGATAAAGGGAAGCTCTAATGGAATCAATATAACAAGTAATGGTGAAAAAAATAATTTTACCACATTATTAGTTGATAATGTTGTAGTTAGCAAAGATAATTATGTAGTTGCTGAAGATGCAATGAGTATTATTCTTAATGCTGAATATTTAAAAACATTAGATGAAGGAAAACATAATGTAATGCTACAATTTACTAACGGTATTGCTAAAACATCAATTATGATAGAAGCTAATAAAACAGCATTATCAATTGCTATTGAAATGGCTGAAAAAGCAAATTTGGAAAATGTTGTACCAGTTGTAGTAACTGAATTCAACGAAGCTTTAGCAAACGCAAGAGAAGTATATGCAAAAACTAATGCCACTCAAAGTGAAGTAGATAGTGCTTTTGCTCGACTAGCAAGTGCAATGCAGATGTTGGAATTCTATCAAGGTGACAAAACAGCATTACAAAAACAAGTAGATCAAATCAATGACTTAGATGAAAGCAAATACATCGAATCATCATGGTCTGATATGTTAGCTGTATTGGAAAAAGCAAATGATGTATTGGTTGATGTTAATGCAATGCAGGATGAAGTAGATGAAGTATATAGTGAATTAGTAAAAGCCTTCTTGAACTTGAGACTAAAACCAAATAAAGATTTATTGAATGATTTAATTAATAAGGCTCAAGGTTTAAATGCGGCTAGTTATACAACTCAGACATGGAATGTATTGCAAGAAACATTAAATGGTGTCCAAGCAGTATTAGATGATCCAGAAGCTACAGAAGCAGAAGTAGAAGCAGCTGTAACAGCATTGAATAGTGCAATTGAAGGACTAGCAGTTGATTCAAAAGTACCTGTAATAAACGGAGATGTAACAAGCAAGACAGTAAAATCAGGAGATACGATTGTAAGTATCAAGACTGGAGATACAACAAGTTTAGGTTATTCGTTAGCAGGTTTAGTATTAACTTCAATGGTATTAGCAGCAAACAAAAAAAGAAAGAAATAATTTTTAAAATTTGTAATATGAATTGTGTAAGTCAAGATGAGATACTCTTGACTACACAGTTTATAGTATTGAGGAAATCTTTATAGTCCAAATTTATTATTTTATTCCAAAATACTAAATATTAGAATCATAATGGGATAAAATAATTAATAAAACTGTTATGTATATATAGAAGCTTATTTCATTTATTTATGTAAAAAATAGATAATGAAATTGTACGTATTTATGTTTGAATTTATATAACCAGATATATAAAAGGGGAGAATTTTGGATGGAAATAATTTATAATAACATAAAAAAAGCAATATGTTTTATCTTAGCATGGGTATTATTATTTTCATGTTTTATTTTAGATGTTTCAGCGTGCGAGAACATCGATGGAGCAATCGAATGTATTGAATCTAATGATGTATTATATAAAATAGAAAAACACGATAATGAGACCATTATTACTAATTTAATCGCAAATGAAGTCACAAAAATAGTTCAGACTGGGGAATTTGCTTGTTTTATTAGTTTATCTAATGGAGAATTTCATTCTATTGATCTAAAAGATAACTATTTATATTTTGATAACGAAATAAAAGTTGCAAAAATAGAAAAATATGTAGAAGAAATTCAACCATTTGGGATGAATGGACCATGGTATTATGCATACACTATAAAATGTTCAAGTACTTATGATAAACAAGGGCGAGAAATTGTTACTAATATTATAGGCTATATTCCGTATTTAGGAGTAACATCTTCGGTAATTTCGCTAATTGTTTCTGCAGTAGGAGGAAATAATCAAAAAGAAGTGTATTTTAAAATAGATACTTATCATGATGATTCATACAGATATTTAAGAGATCATATTACAGTTTATAAGAATTCTGATTATACTGGGTCAACTGGATCTTACTGGACAAACGCTAGAGCGAGTGTGTAGAGAAAGGAAATATTATGAAAGAAGTTCATTTGAGTAGCAAGACTTTGTTATATATTTTTTTTGTTAATTTGTTATCGCTAGCGTTTTTTTATTTATCTGGAAAAAGGATAGACTCCACGAAAAATATTAATTGGTATTATATGGGATTGGGTATTGCAATGCAATTTCAAATTTTATGGATCTTATTGAAAAACAGGCATAAAAAATAAGATGATGGAGGCAAATATGACGAAAGAAGTTCGTTTGAGTACTAAAAATCTAATAAACATTTATTTTCATAATTTATTATCAATCGGATGTTTTTATGTTTTTGGAAAAAATTTTGATCCTATAACCCATATTAATTGGAGTTTTGCAATATTGGGTATTGCAATGCAGCTTCAAATCTTACGAATCTTATTGAAAAACAGATATTTAAAAGATCGATAAATATTGTTTTAGTAAAAATCTGTTAGTAAGTTTATAAATTATAGTGGAATAAATAATATTTTAAGTCTATAAAGAAATAAGAAAGTATGGTTATTATCTTTAAACCATACTTTTTATCGTTATACTAATTGATCTGGTTGAATCTAAGATGAATCTTATAGCATAAACTAGTTATCTGTATTATAATAAATAAAATAATGTTTATAGGAGGTGTAAAAATGAATTCCAGTGCTTATAAATTAAGTTATACAAAATTGAATGATAGTAAAGTGTTTAGAGATGCAGTTCATAATTATATTCATGTAGACCAGCCGGTTTTATTAGAATTGATTAATTCTAAGGAAATGCAGCGGTTACGAAGAATAAAACAATTAGGGGGTACGCATCAAGTATATCAAAGTGCGGAACACTCGAGATTTTGTCATTCATTAGGTGTTTATTTTATCGTGCGTAAAATGATTTTTAATAGTGAAATAGGTGATTATATAAATGATTATGATAAATTGACAGTTATGTGTGCTGCTTTATTGCATGATCTTGGTCATGGGCCATTTTCACACTGTTTTGAAGAGGCTTTCGGATATAATCATGAAGAATATACGATTAAGATTATCAATAATGATAGTGAAGTACATCATATTTTAGAAAATTTTGAACCAGGGTTTTCTAAAAAAGTGAGCAGTGTGATAGCAAAAACGCATCCAAATAAAATTTTGATTCAAATGATTTCTAGTCAATTAGATGCTGATAGAATGGATTATTTACTTAGAGATTCATATTTTACGGGAACTACTTATGGACATTTTGATTTATATCGGATTTTAAGGGTCATGAAAGTGTTTAATAATAAAATTGTTTATAAAGCTTCTGGTGTTCAGGCGATTGAAAACTATATTTTAGCTAGGTATCATATGTATTGGCAGGTTTATTATCATCCAACTTCAAGAAGTTATGAACAATTGTTGATTAGTATATTTAGAAGAATGAAAGACCTTTATCTTGATGGATATGATTTTGGAGAGATTCGTTATTTAGAGCCTTTTTTAAAAGGAAAAGTAAATGTAGTTGATTATATAAATTTAGATGAAAATATCGTATTATATTATTTTAGATTTTTGAGTGAAGGAAAAGATAAAATATTGGCAGATTTATGTAATCGTTTTTTAAATCGAAAATTGTTTATATATCGTGATTTAAATAATAGTGATGAAAAGTTAAAGATGAGGGATCGATATGCCAAAAAAGGCTATGATCCCCGCTACTATGTTGTTAGCGATGACCAAAGCCAGATTCCATATTTGTATTATGATAATGATGAAACAGAAGCAATTGAGATCTTAATAAATCATCAAACTAAAGCTTTACCAGAAGTATCAGAAATTGTTGGAGCAATAATTAATTCTAAAAAGAATAAAATAGATCATAAAATATTTTATCCTGAATCATAAGATTCAGGATTACGTTTTTTTAAACCAGTAAACAACACCATTTTCATCAAAATCCCCAGTTAAGGGATTAATAGCAATTTCTTGGATATTTTTAGAAGGCTGGTACCAGGTAGCTTCTTTAGTTTCATTAGTATAATTCAAAACATCAACGACTGTCTTTTTAGCAACCGTTTTATCGTTTGTAGTTTCCATTTTGCGATTATCATCATATCCCACCCAGCTGGCAACTAGAATGTTAGGATTGTATGCAACTGCAAGATTATCAAAATCAGTGCTGCCTGTTTTACAGGCATTAATATTATCTAGCTGATAGGCTGCCATTGTCGCTTGTAAATAAGTACTAAATACACTGTTAAAACTTCCTGTCAAAAGCTGCGATAAAACTAAACAGCTATCTTGATTCAACATCTTTTCATTTTTGGATTTATGCTGGTAAAGAACATCACCATTATTATTAGTTATTTTTTCTATTGTATAAAGATGATTATAAATTCCTTCACTGGCAATGGTATTATACATGTTAGCTAGATTATAAATGTTCGTATTGACAGTACCTAAAGCTAGGGAAGCATTAGTTTTAACATTTTCAATACCAAATTTTTTAATTAATGTTGCAAGATTTTCGGTACCTAGAAATAAGTGAGTCTTAACTGCAAAAATATTATCAGATACAGCTAGAGCTTGAGCTAAAGTAATGTCTTTGTATGCATACTTATCATTATAATTACTAGGACTATAAGTACTATTATCTTCGAGTTTAAAAGTCGTTGGTTCATCTAGAAATGTAGTTGCTGGGGTAAAACCATTTTCTAGTGCAAGATAGTATAACAAAGGTTTTACAGTGCTGCCGATTTGTCGATTAGATTTAGTGGCGCGATTAAATTGTGAGCTTGAATAATCTTTTCCGCCAATCAAAGCTAGAATTTTACTTGTATAAGGTTCTACAACAATACTAGATGTTTCAACCTCACTATCTTTAGTATAATCTTTAGCACTTTTTTCAAGTATATTTTGATAATCTTGATTAAAAGTAGTATAGACATTTAATCCCTGATTTAAATAGGTATTGTTGTAATAACCTAGTTCTTCAAGTTCATCAATAACTGTGTCTTTATAAAAATTGTTAGCGAGATTTTCATCTACTTTGTGTTCAGAGGCTAAGTTAAGATCACTTTTTAACACTTTTTCTTTTTGCTCATTAGTTATTTTATGACAATCAATCAAAGCATCTAAAACAATTGCTTGTCTTTTGCGAGCGGCTTCTTGATCATTGAGAGGCGAATAGTAAGTAGGACCGTTAACGACCCCCGCCAACATACTACTTTCATTTAGATCTAGATCTTTGGCGCTTTTACCATAAAAGTATTGAGCAGCATTTTCAATTCCATAAATACCATGACCGAAATAAACATTATTTACATATCCTTCTAATATTTCATCTTTACTTAAATGAGTTTCTAACTGCATTGTTAAGAAAGCTTCTTTCAATTTTCTGGACCATGATTTTTCATTAGTTAAGTACAGTAAACGAGCATACTGCTGGGTGATGGTACTAGCTCCTTGAGATTTTTTTTGATTTGTAAGATTAACTTTAATAGCCCGCATAATACCAATGGGATCAAAGCCACGATGTTTATAAAAACGTTGATCTTCAATAGCAACGATACTATCTTTAAAATAACTGCTCACGTTATCTAACGTGACATAATGACCAGCATAATCATTAATTGACTGATAATAAATTTCTTGATCATTATCATATAATTTTAAATAACGATTTTTATTTAAATCAGGTTCTCCCATTGAATAAGCAATGATATATAAGGATAAAAGAATACCTGTAAGACTTGCTAAAATAGTTATTAGTATTTTTATTAATTTTTTCATTATCTCACCAAAAGTATTCTTGACGAATTTGTGTTATAATATGCACGGTGATATAATGAAAAAGTTAATTAAGATCAAATATCGAAATATTTTTAAATATGAAGATCATCAAGAAGTTATTAAATTTGATGAAAATGGTTATTTAGAAGAATTTAATGGTTATAAAGCTATTAGTTTTGTAAAAGATAGACAAATTAAAGTAGAAATCAAAACAAATGAAATAGTTTTACATAATGGTAAAGGTATTTTACACCTTGTTTTAAATGAAGATGTTTTAAATGATTATCAAACAGATTACGGAGTAATTTCTTTAAAGACAAGGCTTATTCATTATGAGACGGGTAACACTATTAAGATAAAGTATGAATTGTATGAGGGATTAAATTTAGTTAGTCAAGTTTATATGATGATATCTTATTCAGTATTGGAGAATTAAAATGAAATTATTAAAGTTTTTATCTAATCGCATAGTTATATCATTTATTTTAATTGTAATTCAAATGATATGGGTGGCACTGTTTGTACATTTTCTTTTTATTGATTCAAGGACATTACGCTGGTTATTTACGATTTTAAGTGTATTTGTGACGTTATATATTATTAACAATGATAATGATGATCCAGGATATAAGATTATTTGGCTGATACCGATTTTATCTTTTCCGGTTTTTGGTGGTTTGTTGTATATTGTGTTTGGAAATAAAAAACCAACAAAGGGATTACAGGAAGCTTTTAATAATCAAAATGAAGCTATTAAACCTTATATTTATTTTAATGATGTAAAAGATAAAATAGATGATCCTATTGTTAAAGGACAAGTGAATTATTTAGTAAATGAAAAATTTCCCATTTATAATAATAGTGAAATTAAATATTATTCACTAGGTGATGATGCTTACCCGTATTTATTAGAAGAATTAAGCAAAGCAAAACATTTTATTTTTATGGAATATTTTATTGTTGAAGAAGGAAAAATGTTTAATACGGTTTTAAATATTTTGAAGCAAAAAGTTAAAGAAGGTGTTGAAGTACGTTTTATGTACGATGATGTGGGTTCTTTGACGATGCTGCCGTTTAAATATTATCAACAATTAGAAAGCTATGGAATAAAATGTATTGCTTTTAATCATTTTGTACCCTTTATTTCAGCAGTGATGAATACCCGTGATCATCGCAAGATTACCGTTATCGATGGAAATGTTGGCTTTAGTGGCGGATTTAATTTAGCTGATGAATATATCAATGTTCGTGTTAAATATGGGCATTGGAAAGATACGGGGGTAATGATTCGTGGTGAAGCGGTATGGAATCTAACCTTGATGTTTTTAACGACCTGGAATGCTTCTTTAAATACATATGAGGATTATGATAAATATCATCCTCGTCATTATCCACTTGAATCAGTAAAAGCAACAGGTTTTGTTTTACCATATGGAGATTCACCGCTTGATAATAAACCAGTAGGGAAAAATGTCTATTTGAATATGATAAATCAAGCACAAAAATATATATATATTGATACACCATATTTGATTATTAATGATGAGTTGAAAAACTCTCTTTGTTTAGCAGTACAACGTGGTGTTGATGTAAGGATAGTAACACCTGGAGTGCCAGATAAAAAGCTAGTATTTAAAGTAACTCGTTCTTATTATGAGCCACTGGTCAATGAAGGTGTCAAAATCTATGAATATACGCCGGGATTCATTCATGCTAAAAATTTTGTTTGTGATGATAAAGTGGCAACGGTAGGAACAATAAATTTGGATTATCGTAGTCTGTATTTACATTTCGAATGTGGAGTTTATATTTATAATGCTTCAGTTATTAATGATATCAAGCAGGATTTTTTAAAAACAATAGCACTAGGAAAAGAAATGACTATAGCTGATGTTAAACGGGGGCGCTTTAGAGGCTGGTTAGAGGCGATACTGAGATTATTTGCACCACTATTGTAGAGCTTTTATTTTATAGATTTTAATAGATAAAGTATTTAGATAAATTGTTTTAAAAACATTGACTTCATGCGGGTTTAATGGTAATTTAATTAAGATATGTGGTAAAAACGTAAGGAGGACAATAATGGCAATCAATAAGATAGAAACGACCTTAAAAAGTGCGTTGAAAAATGCGATAATAGCATGTGGATTTGTAGAAGAATATGATCAGGAAAATATTATAATTGAGATTCCTAAAGATAAAGCACATGGCGATTATTCAACAAATTTAGCGATGCAGTTAACAAAGTTATTAAAAAGAAATCCACGTGAAATTGCTAATGCAATAGTAGAGTCATTAGATAGAGAAACAGCCAATATTGAAAAAATAGAGATCGCAGGACCAGGGTTTATAAATTTATTTTTAGCTAAAGATGCAATGACGTCTGTCATTAAAGAAGTATTATAAGAAAAAGATAACTATGGTAAAAGCAATTATGGTAATGGAATAAAATATAATGTTGAATTTGTTTCAGCAAATCCAACTGGTGATTTACACTTAGGTCATGCTAAAGGTGCTGCAGTAGGTGATAGTATTTGTCGAATCATGAGTGCGGCTGGTTATGATGTAACACGTGAATATTATATAAATGATGCTGGAAATCAAATTCATAATTTAGCATTATCTTTATATGCACGTTATAAACAAGCTTTTAATCAAGATGCGATAATGCCAGAAGATGGTTATCATGGAAAAGATATAATTGATATTGCAAATAAAATGAAAGAAGTTGATGGTGATAAGTATTTAAATTTACCAGAAGATGAGGCAATTTCATTTTTTAGAGCTAAAGGAACTGAGTATGAATTACAAAAAATCAAAGATATTTTAAATGAGTTTAGAGTTTCGTTTGATGTATGGTTTTCAGAAACTTCTTTGTATGAAGAAAATAAAGTTGTACCAACGATCGAGAAATTAAAACAAGCTGGATATACTTATGAAGAAGATGGCGCTTTATGGTTTAAATCAACTGAATTTGGTGATGATAAAGATCGGGTTTTAATTAAAAGAGATGGATCATATACTTATTTAACCCCTGATATTGCATATCATTTAAATAAATTAGACCGTGGCTATGAATATTTAGTTGATTTATTAGGAGCTGATCATCATGGATATATTAATCGAATGAAGGCTGCGATCCAGGCTCTTGGATATAATGCTGATCAATTAAACATTGATATTATTCAAATGGTGAGAATGATGAATGATGGAGAACCAGTTAAAATGTCAAAAAGAACTGGTAATGCTGTAACGATAAAAGACTTAATTGAAGAAATCGGAGTTGATGCAACACGCTATTTCTTTGTCTCTAAAGCAGCTAATACGCCATTTGATTTTGATATTGCTTTAGCTAAATCAAAATCAAATGAAAATCCGGTGTACTATGCTCAATATGCGCATGCTAGAATGTGTTCAATTAAAGTACAGGCGGCTAAAACTAATATTGTTTATAGCGACAAATTTGATTTATTAGTTAATGATAAAGAAATTGAATTAGTTAAACATATTAATGAATTTAAAAACGTAATTATTGATGGAGCGATAAATCGAGCACCACACAAAATTGCTAATTATATTCAAAGATTAGCACAATTATTTCATAGTTTTTATAATGAATGCTATGTTATTGATGAAAATAATCTTGAATTAAGTGGACAAAGATTGGCATTAGTGGAGGCTACAAGAATTACAATGGCTAATGCTTTGAATTTAATTGGGGTAAGTGCTCCAGAAAAAATGTAGGAGGATCGTTAAAATGGATAGCATGAATAAATATTATAATATGTCTATGGTTGATGTTGCATATGAATTAATGTCTAAAAAGAGATCGGCAGTTAATTTCTATAAATTATGGGAAGAAGTTTGTCAAATGAAGAAATTTGATGAAATAGAAAAAGATGATAAAGAATCATTATTCTATACTAATATTACTTTAGATGGTCGCTTTATCACTGTAGGTGAAAATAATTGGGATTTAAGAAGTCGTCATAAATTTAGTGATGTTCATATCGATATGAATGATATCTATGCTGATGATGAAGAAGATGTATCTGAAGAACCAGAAGAAGATGTAGATTCAACAATTGAAGATGATTATAATTAAGCAAGACTTAGGTTTTGCTTTTTTATAGGTAAAGAGAAATGATCAGAAAAGTAACTGTAGATGATTATGAAGCAATCGCTAAATTACTAATTAAAACATTTAGAGCTTTTCCCTGGAACGAAGAGTGGGATTATTATCAAGCACTTCAAAGAGTAAAACAATTAGATGATGGTAAATATACAAGATGCTATGTTTATTTGATAAATAATAAAATAGTAGGGGTTATGTGTGGAAAAATAGTTACTTATGTTGAAGATGTAGTGTTAATGATTGAAGATTTTTATGTTGATCTAGATTATCAAAGGATGGGGATTGGTGGTAAAATGTTAACTTTACTTGAAAAAGAAATAAATGAAGTTGATAGTTTTATGTTATTGACAGGAAAAGGTTTTTATAGTGTTGATTTTTATCAAAAAAATGGGTTCGTGATACAGGATGATGTTGTCTTTATGAGTAAAAAAATACATTGACAAAGTTTTTATAAAATTTTATTATACAGATAAGTTATAGAAGGGAAATATGATATGTTAAGTCGGTTTAAAGGAATAAAACTAAGATGGTATCATTTTATTATTTTTTGGTTACCAGGCGGTATTTTTTGGTTATCTTGTTTATTGGCATATCAGTGTAGAAATACAAAGATAATATAAAAGACATCAAATTTGATGTCTTTTATATTATCTCATCAATTAAACCATATTTTAATGCTTCATCTGGTTCTAAAAAATAGTCACGATCAGTATCTATAATTATTTTATTTAATGGTTGATTTGTATTTTGGCTTAAGATTTTATTTAACTTTTCTTTTTGTTTTAAAATACGCTTGGCATTAATTTCAATATCGCTCGCCTGTCCTTCAAAAGCTCCTAAGGGCTGATGGATCATGATTTCACTATTAGGAAGGCTACAGCGTTTTCCTTTAGAACCGGAACTAAGTAAAAAAGCAGCCATGCTTGCAGCCATTCCAATGACAATAGTAGAAACATCGCATTTAATAAAATTCATGGTATCATAAATAGCCATTCCAGCATTAATACTACCTCCAGGTGAGTTAATGTACATAAAAATATCAGCACTGTTATCAATGGATTCTAAATATAATAATTGACCAACAATACTGCTAGCCATTTTATCATCAATGGTACCAGTTAATAAAATAATTCGATCTTCTAAAAGTCGTGAATAGATATCATAAGCATATTCACGTTGATTTGTTTTTTCGATTACAGTAGGAATTAAATGCATTATCTTACCTCCATATTTAAGTATAGTGATTTAAATAATAATTATTCATTTTATCTTTTATTTAATCGAAATGAAATCAGTTATATTTTTGATTTTAATTAAGACAAAATTTAATTTTTAATTATTTTTTTTAATGAAACCCATTTCATTAGTTGCTTTTCTTTAATTTCTGGAATATAATATGTTCATAAAGAACATTCAAGGAGGAATATAAAGAATGGCAGTAAAAGTAGCAATTAATGGATTTGGACGTATTGGACGTCTTGCATTCAGACAAATGTTTGGTGCTGAAGGATATGAAGTTGTAGCAATCAACGATTTAACTGATCCAAAAATGTTAGCACATTTATTAAAATATGATTCAGCACAAGGTAAATATGCATTAGCTGATACAGTTTCAGCTGGTGAAGGATCTATTACTGTAGACGGTAAAGAAATTAAAATTTATGCAGAAGCAGATGCTTCAAAATTACCTTGGGGTGAATTAGGAGTAGACGTAGTATTAGAATGTACTGGTTTCTATACTTCTAAAGCTAAATCTCAAGCTCATATTGATGCAGGAGCTAAAAAAGTTGTTATCTCTGCACCAGCAGGAAATGACTTACCAACAGTTGTATTTGGTGTAAACGAAGGTGTTTTAACTGCTGATGATACTATTATCTCTGCAGCTTCTTGTACAACTAACTGTTTAGCACCTATGGCTAATGCTTTAAATAAATTAGCACCAATCAAATCTGGTATCATGTTAACAGTACATGCTTATACTGGAGATCAAATGGTATTAGATGGACCTCATAGAAAAGGTGATTTAAGAAGAGCTCGTGCAGCTGCAGTAAATATTGTACCTAACTCAACTGGTGCAGCAAAAGCTATTGGATTAGTAATCCCAGAATTAAATGGAAAATTAATTGGTTCAGCTCAACGTGTACCAGTTCCTACTGGATCAACTACAATCTTAACTTCAGTTGTTGAAGGTGAAGTTACAGTTGATGAAGTAAATGCAGCTATGAAAGCAGCAACAACTCCATCATTTGGATACACTGAAGAACAATTAGTATCTTCTGATATTATCGGAATTACTTACGGATCATTATTTGATGCAACTCAAACTATGGTTAAACCATTAGATAATGGAACTACTGAAGTTCAAACTGTTGCATGGTATGATAATGAAAATTCATATACTTCTAACATGGTTAGAACAATCAAATATTTTGCTGAATTAACAAAATAATTAATTGAAACTTAATGCAAAGACTAGTCATTGACTAGTCTTTTTCGTACGATAAAAGCGTTAAATACAAATCTCAAGATATTTATGCGGATGTGAAATTATTAAACTGGAAGCTATTGTTCCAATGCTTTCTTTAAATCCAAAACAAATTGTGTCTGTTGCTTTTTTAGATAAAATTTTACAAATGGCTTCATAAACCATTTTTTTGGAATCACATTTTCTGTGAAATCTATTTGTGTTTCATTTCCTTTGGAAGTAAAAATACCAATCCAATGTCCTTTCATATTATTGTTTTCCATATCAAACTCCCATCGTTTATGTGGTTCTACAAATGTAACAGTAAAAGAAGTAGCATATCCCTCTTTAGTATATTCAATAAATTTATTCTTATCTATTATTTCTGTTTTACTTAAATCGCTTCGCCATATACTATATTTATCAATATCTAAAACAATTTCCCAAACTTTATAAATATCGCTGTCAAGAATACATTTTATATTTGAAGTTGCCATTTTTACACTTCCTTTCAAATTTTAGTTTCGCTATAAACTGAAATTTGCTTATAATACTTTTTCAAGAAATAAATGCTCTTTGTGAGCTATGGTATTACCTATTTTCATAGAAGCTGTCGCAATAACTTGAAAACCTAATTTCTTATATAGTGATACTGCAGGGATGTTTTGACTTCCAGTATCAAGCCTCAATACTTTACAAGAATTATTCTTTGCCATTTCCATAGCATGACGCATAAGAGATGATGCAATTCCATTCCCTGCCATACTTGGGCGAACTATAAGCAAGTGAATAACCATTACTTCATCATCTATTAAAGTTTGTCCCCAGATAATTCCTGCGTATTCTGTCGGCTGCACATTGTCTATAATTATACTACCTGCAATACTGCCTGCTTTTTCATACACATATAATGCCCCAACACTTATGGCTCTTTCAGCATCTTTTCTGGTTGGATATATCCCCTTTTTAAATACCGTAAATGCTTTATACTCAATCTCGTGCTTAAAATGCTCATTATAAATATCTTCGATCTGTTCAATATCATTGAATGTTGCTTTTCTAATCATATAATGTAACCCTTCAAATCTCAATTTTTTTATTTTTCCATATTCACATTATAACAGTTCCATATATTTGCAACAATAAAAATCTAATCTGCCCGCTTATTTATTAAATCCTAAAAAGCCAACAAGGGAGGTATAAAATTGTGTATCTCTTGTTTTTGTTGATACGCTTCGATTATTTTATTCTGGTTTCAAAATTAATTTTATCATTTTCGGATGAATTTCTCTCTTTAGTTTTTCATTAATCTGTATTACCCTTTTAGAGTAGTAAAACGGGTGTAAGATAAGTGTCATAGTGTTGTTTAGTATCTTATATTAATTAAATATAATAATTAAGTTAATAAATAATTAAAAACAGTTAAGCTAATTTGAGATTATCTGTATAAATATTATATTTTCAAAGAATTTGAAATTACAAAATTCATTTATTTTACCACGATGAATGGGACTTGATATGACGCTAAAAATGTGATGGACACCAAAACAAAAGGTGTTTTTTTATAAAAAAGTATACTTACTTATTTATGTGTCATGTATAAATAGCATAATTTTATATTAAAATGTTAAATAAGATGATAGCTGTTTGTAGCATTATTATATGATTATATAAAATTATAAGAATGGTTTAGATAAAATTAAATTTAAAAAATAAACAATTTATAAAGATAAAAATTTGTAAAAAAAACAAAAAAGAAGTTTTATTGGCAACTATAGCTTTAAAAATAGCTTATTTTTGTTTATAAAACATAATGAATTCTTTTTATATTGAAAAGCTTTATTTGTAAGCGCTATACTTTGGGTAAAGGAGGAAGAGTAAAGGACAAAATTTAAAGAGAGAGAAAGATAGTTATTAAAAGAAAGGAGAAATTATGAAAAAATTATTATCAATCATTGCTTCATTAGCAATGGTATTTTCAACTGTAAGTTATGTATTTGCAGTTGAAAACGAATCTCAACCAGGATATACAATTTCTAGAAATGTAAGTTTTCCTGAATCTGATGCACAATATCAAGTTAGATTTACATATAAAACTGATCAAGATTTAGAAAGTGTTAACTTAGTTGGTGGATTCCAATTTTATTCTCAAGAACAAGTCTCACAATATCAAAACGGTGAGAGAATTGTAGCTTACAATGCATATCAATATAAAGATGGTATGTTTCCAACTGGATATGATGTCATGACTTCTGGTCAAAGTATTGCTTATGCAATGACTGAAGAGTATAACGGAACTTGGTCAGTAGTTATTCCTGTACCAGCTGGAGAATGGTTCTATTCATTTGATATTAATGATGGAACAACAACTACTAGAGTTAAAGATCCAACAAATATGCCATTAGATAATGATGGTAGTGATAGTGGATGGAGTTTATTATTTGTAGGAAATAGTGATGAAGCTTTAGATGGGCAAGAATGGATTTTCCCAAGAACTGATGGCCAAGTAGGGGAAACTACTTATGTAAATTATACAGCATCTACAGGTACACAACAGCCATTAGGAATTTATTTACCATATGGATATGATTCATCAAAAACATATAAAACATTATATTTATCTCATGGTGGTGGTGGAAATGAAGTTGAATGGCACGAAATTGGTGCAGCAGACAACATCATGGACAACTTAATTGCCGCAGGTGAAGTAGATCCAAATACAATTGTAGTAACAATGGACAATTCATATTTTGGATGGAATTATACAAGAATTAAACAAAACTTAATGGAAAATATTATTCCATATATGGAAGAAAATTATAGCGTTTCACATGATGCAAGAGATCGTGCTTTTGCAGGATTATCAGCAGGTGGGATGACAGCATCATCAGTATATTCAACGTTAGCTGGTGAATTTGGATATTTTGGTATTTGGTCATATAATGTAACTGTAGATGTACCAAATGTAGAAAATTTTGATTATCCAACATTAATGTTAGGATATGGACATTTTGATTTTGGAAGATCAACATATCCAAGATTTATTGCAAGCCTTGAGGCTGCAGGTGCAGATTATGAGTATTTTGAAATCAATGGTGCTCATGACTGGGGTGTATGGCGTAATCTATTCTCTAAATTTGTAAAAGACTTTTTATGGGAAGATGAAGATAAGCCAGCAAATCCTGGTGAAATTGATACACCTGAAGAAGTGTATCAACCAGGAGTTACTGTTGTAGAAGATGAAGAATCATCATCAGGATATACAGCACATTTTGTTTATGATGTAAATAACGATTCTAGAATTAGTGTTCCAGAAGGTACAACAATTACTGGTGTTCAAGTTGTTGGATCATTTAGATTATTATCTGGTGATGCACCAATGTCTGAAAATTCAGATCATGGTTTAGATGCATATCAAAATGGTGATTTCTGTGCCAATGTTCACCCACGTACACGTGATACAGGAAGTGGTATATGGGGAGCTGAATGGACATTTGATATGACATTAAATGAGGAAACTGGTAATTATGAATTGGATATTCCAATGATCAGTGGAGCTCATTATTATTACTATCAAATTAGTTTTGATAATCGAAGAAGTGTAACGATTGATGATCCATTTAATTTATCACCATGTCGTGAAAACGAAGCTAACAGTAATTCAGATACAGGTGATATTACTCATAGTATAGTTTATGGAAAATGGGATCCTGTAAAACAATCAGAATCACCAAATTTAGATTACCTTACACCATATGAAGGTGATAATAAAGGAACTTTAGAATATGTAGAATATGAAGGATTATTGGCAGATGATCAGGATTTAGGAATTTATTTACCAGCAAACTATGATCCTGATAGAGCTGAACCATATCGTGTAATTTATTTATCACATGGAGCTGGTGGAAATGAAACATACTGGTTCTCACAACCACAAGCAACAAATGCAATGGATCATTTAATTGCAGAAAATCCAGATCAAGAAGCAATCGTTGTTGGTATGGACAATACATTATTCGGTTGGAATTATGGACGTATTGCAGATAATGTAATTAATTATATAATTCCATATATGGAAGCAAATTATAACGTGTCAACAAATCCAAATGATCGTGCTTTTGCAGGATTCTCAATGGGAGCAATGACAACAACATATATGGCATTCCATCATGCTGATAGTTTTGGATATTTTGGAATTTTCTCAGGATGTAATATTGGAAATGCAACATTCAAAGATGGATTTGTATATAGTTCAAGTGGATTCAATAGAGATGGAGCAGCATATCTAGAAGAAGTATATGCTATATCGAACCATCAGAAGATTTATTAAATTCAGTAGTATTTACAATGGCAGGGGATTCAGATACAGCATTGTTTGCTAATGGATTTGGATATTATGGAGCATATGAAACAATAAGAGACTGGTGTGAATTAGCTATGCCAGAAGAGAACTTTGTAGATGGAGGATTAGTACATGGTTCACATGATATTTATACATGGGGACAATGTGTTTATACATTTGCAAAAGATATATGCTGGACAAAAGAAGATAATCCAGTAGTAGATGCTGATAAAACAGCATTAGAAATCGCTGTAGAAGTAGCACAAAATGTAAGTGATGAACAATTAGAAAAAGTTGTACCAGTAGTAGCAAATGAATTTAATGCAGCTTTAGTAGAAGCTCAAGAAGTTTTAGCTGATAA
>JABLTO010237600.1_pt1 | contig 20996 bp, 23 predicted proteins | sample 7160091 | NCBI WGS metagenome assembly JABLTO01 (sample SAMN14651225, study PRJNA627086) | human gut metagenome | isolation source: feces | host: Homo sapiens
CGGAAAGCGCCCGCGGGAGCTGATCCGCCTCCGCAGAAAGCGCAAGCGCAGCAAGCAAAGCGCGGGCATCCGCCTCGCTTCCATCGCGCACGAGCGCCACGTTTTCCACCGCCGTCAGCCATGGCAGAAGCCTGTCTTCCTGGAACACCATGGAAATGCGCTTGCCCGCAAGCCCTTCTATTGTGCCGGATGTGGGTTGAAGCAGCCCGGCCAGCAGGCGCAGCAGCGTCGTCTTTCCTGCGCCGGATGCGCCGAACACGCCCACTACGCCAACGTCGGGCAAGATGAGCGTAAGATCCTTGATTGGTGTTTTTTCTCCATAGATGCAATGAACATGCGCAAGCTCGATCATTTGCGTATCCTCCGCATCGCGCGCACCAGCAACCGCTCCAGCAGCATGCTTAAAAGCACCACCATCGCCGTCCACGCAAAAAGCTCTTCCGTGTTCAAATAAAGCTTGCTTTCGTAAAGGTTCCGGCCAATGGATAAGGCCGGCCGCGCAATTACTTCCGCCGCCACGCCGCTCTTCCATGCAAAGCCGAACCCTGTTGTGCAGGCTGCAAGCCACTGCGGCAGGACGGAAGGCAGATAAACATGCCGCAGCTTCTTTGCGCGCGGCAAGCGGAACACCTCCGCCATCTCCAGCAATTGGGCATCCACTGCAAGTATACCTTCGCGCACGTTGGCCCACGCAATAGGCGTTACCATCAAAAACGCGATAAACACCGGCGTAAGCGTCGTCGTAAGCCAAAGCCATACCAAAATGATGAAGGATGTTACAGGCGTAGCTTTTATGATGCCGCGAATGGGTGCAAGGAAGTCATCCGCCAACCTGGAGAACGCGGTCAGAATGCCAAGCGCTGCCCCAGCCGCCATGCCGAGCAGGAAACCTGCTGCCACGCGCAGGAGCGTTGCCCCGGCCGTTTTCCAGAAAAAGCCCGTGCCCGCAAGCGCAACAAATGCCTTCGCCGTTTCCCATGGGGAAGGCAGGAGCACCGGGCTTCCAACCGCCATGGCGCCAAGCTGCCACAGCAAAAGCCAGCACGCGGCAATCAAGCAGTTTTTTAGGATTCGCTTCATTGGCCCTCCAGTAAAAAATGGGGCGGCAAAGCCGCCCCGGCAGATCGGTTTTTTATTCTTCCGCTTCGCTGTAGTAGAAGTCGTCGCCCGGCATTGCGCCGCCCACGCTTTCCGGGTTTGCATCATAAAGCACCTGGAGCATGGCTTCTGCAGCGGTGCGCATCTGCTCATCGCGATAGCAGACGATGTTGCACTTTTCAATCGCCTGCTCCGCAATTGCAGCGGAAGCAAGAATGCCGTATTGCTCCATCAGCGCAGCGGTTTCCGCATGGTTTGCATTGGTATAGTTCACAGCCGCATTGTATTCTTTCAAGAACAAGCGCACGGCCGTTTCGTTCTCTTCAAAATAGTCCTTGCGCACCACGATGCACCCCTGCACCGGCTCAACGCCCGCGACCTTGTTCCACTCCTCGGTCAAGTCGAGCGCAACGCGCAGGTTGCTGTTCTTCGCCAAAGTGGCGCTCACGTTGGGCTCCGGCAGCATGCCGAGCTTCACCTCGCCCGATGCCATCAGCGCCGCAAGTTCGCTGTGCTCCGTGAGATATTCCACCGTTACGCTCTCCGTAAGGCCGCTCTTCTCAAGCAGGTAGGCCAGCATATATTCGGGCGTGGAGCCCTGGCCGGTAGCATAGAGCGTTTTCCCGGCAAGGTCCGCCATGCTGTTTACGGTATCGCCATCCTCGAGCACATAAAGCACGCCAAGGGTATTCACGGCGATCATCACGATGTTCCCTTCCGTTTTGTTGTACAGCACGGAAGCAAGGTTGATCGGCACTGCGGCAATATCCAGTTCGCCGTTGATAAGCTTGCCGGTAACCGCATCCGGCGCAGATTCAATGGTAATATTATACTTGCTTGCAAATTCCTCACCCATAAGCGTTACGATTCCCATGCCTGTGGGCCCCTGCAGCGCAGCGATATTGATGGGCGTGGTTTCCGCCGAGCCGCAGCCTGCAAGCAGCAGGGCAGCCATACATGCGGTAAGTAAGATTGCAGTCAGCTTCTTCATCGTCGTTTTCCTTCCCTCTATTGAATTTCATTCTATACTTGTTTCAGCAGGATGCGTTTTCCTTCCCGCGCAATGCGCCCTTCCCGTTCGAGCTCTTCCATCACACGGTAAAGCGATGCGCGGCTCACCGAAAGCGCGTTTGCCAGCCGGCTGTAGCCGTACGGCACTTCCACCGCGCCATCCTGCGCATTCTGCGCAAGGTAGTTGAGCAGCTTATCCGCGACCGTGGGCGATGCGATGCTTTCGATGCGCCCGGTTAGAAAATGGATGCGCCCGGTTAAATAACAGAAGTAATTTTCCGCAAGCGCAAAGTTTTCCTGCATGAGCGTTTTAAGCGTTTCTTCATCAAAAAACAGCACCTCGCAGGCTTCGGTTGCGTCCACTTCCGTTACAGCATGCGCGTCCGCAAGGAACAGGCAGGCTGCGCCCAGCAGCGCGCCCGGCGCCAGCACGCTCATCAAGATGCGGCCTGCGCCCGTTGGCTTATACACCTCCGCGCTGCCTAAAAGCAATACCCCCAGGCGGCGCCTTGCATCCCCGGAACGGAGCACAGGCGTGCCGGGCGCAAAGCGTTCCACATAGCCCTGCGCGATGGCGTGCTCCACAAAGGCTGCGGGCAAACCGCGGAACAGCGGCGTTTCCAGCGCTGCTGCAAAAAGATCCGCCTGCGACCTCTGCACCCTTCCAGCCTCCGTTTCACGTCTCATTTAAGACAGCCATAGTATACCATAGGCATTTAAAAAGTCAATACATTCTCTTTAGGGAACGCGAAACTTTCGGCAGTCTCAAATCTTCATGGATTCCGCATCCGCATAAGGAATATGCTGTTATTCTGGTTTCCCATTGAAGAGACGCTGCGTGCCATTGAAACAACGCGAAAGGTACTCAGAGCCCTTCAAGATTTAAGCGTTTGCACAGTGCCATCCAAAACCACTTTCAGTGCAGCATCATCCGCTTGACATACATCGGTCATCTATGTATAATATGCCTAGATCATCAATGTATCAAGGAGGTAATTCCCATGCCGATCGATAAAGCGCTTATGGCGGGCAGCACGACGCTGCTCGTGCTCTCCCTGCTTGCTGAAGGCGAGAAATATGGCTACCAGATGATTGCGGAGCTTGCCCGGCGTTCCGATAACACGTTTCAATTGAAGGAAGGCACGCTCTATCCGATCCTGCATGCGCTGGAAAAAGAAGGCCGCGTAAAAAGCTTCCGCCGGGAAGCGGAAAACGGGCGTGAGCGGAAATATTACCGCATCACGCCCACAGGGCTCGCCTTGCTGCAGGATAAAGCCGAAGAATGGCGCCTTTTTTCGGAGAAGGTAAACGCGGTCGTGCAGGGGTGCACGCCGGTTGGAGCATAGCGCGATGGAGTGGCACATCCTTTCTTTTGACAACTGGTGCTTCCACGCCGCCGCGCACATCCGCTTCAAACCGGATCGCCCGGCCGTGGAGCAGGAATTGCGCGAGCACATGGAAGACCATTTCAACGCCCTGCTCGCGGAGGGAAAAACAGCGCAGGAAGCAGAGCGCCTAACGCTTGCCGCCATGGGCGATGCCGACGAAACCGGCGCTGCGCTTGCGCGGGTGCATAAACCATACCTTGGGTGGCTGTATGTTGCTGCAAAATGGGTTGTTGCGCTTTCGGCGATACTTTTGTTTATGGTTTCCTGCAGCAGCGGGTTCGATTTTCCTGCGTTCGGATTTTCCGAGCCCTTTCCAATGCTCGATCTCGAGTCCAGCAGCTCTGAAACCTTCCTCCTTTTCCCGCAATGCAAGGCGCAGCGCGATGGATACACGTTCTCCGTGCCGCTTGCGATCCACCGCATTCGGAAGGATGACGATCGAGCCCCTTATGAAGCCGTCTTTTTTGTGCTGGAGGCTGCGCACCCGCTCCCCTGGGCCGGCTTCCCGGAAGGGGTCCGCTGCTCCCTTTCTGCGGTTGACAGCGTTGGGAACCTCTACCCCAACCGCTCCCTAAAGTACTCCCTTGCGGATGAGGCATACAGGGAGGTCTGCGGTAATGCGCTTGGGCGCACCCTGCTGCGCTACCGCTATGAACTGTGGATCAGCAATCTCGACCCGGCAGCAGAATGGGTGGAGCTTCGCTATGAGCGTTTGGGCTGTTCCTTTACCCTCTGCATCGACTTAACGGAAGGAGGGAAACGCGCATGAAGCGCCTCCGCATAAAAGTGAAACCTCTGGCGCGTCCTGTTCGATCGCCCTGTGCGCTCTAGCCGCCGCGCTGTTGTTCCTTGCCGCGTATGCCGTCTCCGGCTACCCGGCTTTTTCCCCGGAAGGGGCTCTGCGCCGCGCAGAGCGCCGCGCGCTCATTTCCATGCGCGGCGAAATCCTGGCCGAGGTGCCACAAATGCTCTACAACGATAACCAAACCCGCTTTCTCCTCGTGGAATATGGCGATGCAGCTGCCGGCTTTTACGGGGTTGCGCAGGACGCTCCGCTCAAGCTGGGCTGGGGCGCGCACAGCTCCGATGTTTTCTACCTTTTTCCCAAATCCACCGGCGGCGCAACCGTTGCTGCCTACCCGGGCTATCCCCCCTTTCGTTCCTTTGAGGATGAGCTGCTCTGGATCGCCGCTTTCGACGATTTCCCGCAAGCCGTGCGCGCGGAGCTTTCCTTTACGCTCGTGCCCAGCGATTCGCTCGGCTTCCCGGACGCTGCGCCCGTTTCCTATGCGCTTTCTTCGGAACGGGAGTATGCTGGGATATTCCTGTTTTCCCTAGCAGCGCCGGAAGAAAACCTAAAAAATTCTTCCACAAGCTATGTCCTGCAGCGCCTTGCCGAATGCGTTGACCCATGGTCGGCACAAGTAAGAGCAAGCACGTTTGCAGGGGGTGTACTGCCTGCTGCAACGGTTGTGTTCTACGATGTAGCGGGCAATGCGATCGCAACCGTAGAAACCCAATTTGCAGAGGCGCTGGTGTAAGCATGGCCGTTGTTTGAAACGCTGCATTGCAACCGCAAGCCTGTTGCGCGGGGGATAAGCTGAGCGCGTGGAAACCAATTGCTTACAGAGCGGCACATGGGCATCGAAGCCCCGTGCCGTGCAGGCAACCAAAAATTTCGCCAAATGCGGTTTTGCATTGACAGCATGAGACTACTGTGGTAGTATAAATGGAACTACTACAGTAGTCTCATTTGCTATCATTGAGAAAGGAGGGCTGCCGAAGCAATGAAACTGTTTCAATCGGAGTTAAAGGTAATGCATGTGCTTTGGAAAGAAGGCGATATGACGGCAAAAAGGATTTCCGATCTACTCAAAGAACAGGTGGGCTGGAACAAGAACACAACCTATACGCTTATCAAACGGTGCATTGGGAAAGGCGCAATCGAGCGGAGGGAACCAAACTTTTTATGCCACGCGCTGATCCCGAAAGAAGAAGTGCAGGAGCAGGAACTTACAGAGATGATCGACCGAATGTTTGACGGCTCCGTTCCCCTGCTGTTCGCTTCCCTTTTGCACCACAAACGCCTAAGCAAGGATGAGATCGAGAAATTGAAGCAAATCGTAGAGGAGCTGGGATAAGCTATGGATGCAATGCTTGTACAAATGAGCGTATCCGCATCACTGATCATCGCAGCGGCGCTGTGCATCCGCGCGCTTGCGTTGTGCAGCCTGCCAAAAAGGGTTTTCCTACTGCTCTGGGGGATTGCTGCGGTTCGCTTGCTTCTGCCGTTTCGCGTTCCCTGCCGGTTCAGCTTTTATACCGTCCTTTCGTTGCTGGAAGCACCGGGTACGCAAACTATGGCAGGGGAAGCGGCAGGCATTTCAGCCTTGTGGAGGCCGCCCGGGATCCAAACCATTGAAATGGAGACCTATGCAAAATATTATGGAGCTCCGCCATCCGCCGCGGAATGGGTATGGATTCTTGGCGCGCTATCCTGCGCGGCATTTTTCCTTGCGGCGTATATCCGGGGCAGAAAACGGTTTGCTTCCTCCATGCCGGTGGAGCAGGAAATGGCGGCCTTACAACCAGTTCCGCTGCGCCGCCAGGTGCAAATACGGCAAACAGATCGGGCGGCGACCCCCTTAACGTACGGGATATTCCGCCCGGTGATCCTTTTCCCAATGGGTACGGATTGGGCGGACCAGAAAAACCGCCATGCCCTTATCCATGAATACATGCACATCAAACACTGGGATGCGCTTGCCAAGCTTGTGCTCGCGGCAGCTGCATGCGTCCATTGGTTCAATCCTTTGGTGTGGTTTATGTATTGCATGGCGAACCGTGATATGGAATTGGCCTGCGATGAAGCCGCTTTGAAGATTTTGGGCGCCGATGCAAAAGGGGCGTATGCGCTGACGCTGATTGCGTTTGAAGAAGCAAAAGGTCAGCGTTTTCCGCTTGCAAGCCATTTCAGCAAAAGCGCGGCGGAAGAACGGGTAAAAGCCATTATGAAAACGCGAGCGCCTTCCAAATGGGCGGCGATTGCCGGCATCCTAATCGTTCTCATCCTCACAATCAGCTTTGCGACATCTGCAATGGATCCAAATGAAGCGATCCTAAAGGCTCAAACAGGGGCTTCCGGGCGGGAATTGCGCTATCTGAGCAGCGTCTTTGCGGATTTCGGAATACAAGCGGCCTCCATTTCCCCTTCCGATAACCCAATTACCGAAGGAATGAATGAAACCTGCAGCGCGGCGTTTGACGTTCAGAGCACGGAAGGGCTGAAATATTTTCTCCTTCTGCGCAGAGAGGATCAATCCTTTCAAGCTCTCTTGGATCATGAAAACAAAGTGCTCTATGGCCTGGTTGATACCGCTACCCTCCCGCAATATTTTAATTAAACTGAAACGGCTGTGTAGCGGCGCCCGATTTCGAAACCTGCAGAAATCTTGCATTGCTGGCATGGGGCATGTTATGCTAAAAAAGGAGGCTGTATGTCAGCTACTCATAAAACAGCATCAACCAACAAACTGAAATAGGGTAGCTGTCATACAGGATTCTAAAAACATATGAACGGGACGAATTATCGTCCCGTTCATATGTTTTTTCTTAAATTTGTCTTAATCTGCCCTTTTAAGTATTTCAAAAAACTCTTTTTCACGTTTCTCATCTAAAAGAGCCTCTAAAAATTCTTTTTCATCAAAACGCTCTGAAATTCTTTTGTATACTATTTCGCCCAAAGTTCTTAACCGACGTAATTTTACGTTACTTTGTATTCTCTGCTGCAAAAGATTATTTGTCTTTATGGTATCAACAAACGCATGGGCAGACTCATCATCAAAATATTCAAACATTTTAGGAATTTTTACTGCTGCTCCGTCGGCATAAAAATCAGTTCTTGCATAATAGGCACTTCCACCTATACGGCCAACATAAGTTTGGGTCAAACCACAAACATAATCAGATAATAATTCTCGTGGAACATAGCCGGCATATTTGCTTAATTCATCAACACACTCGTTTTCTACTGAGAAGACATCAAGGTTGTCTATTAATTTTTGAATATACGGTGTAAGACGATACTTACGCGCTTGAGTTGTCAAATATTTTTTAGCTCCTACTAGACTAATAAATGTAAAAGCATAATTTGTTGAAGCAGCATTTCCCTTACCAATTTCTTGATCAACTCTGCGTGCAATCTGTATTGCGGTTAGCTTAGGCAATACTCGCCATAAAATTGGCGCAACAACCTCAATGTTAGAGCGTAAGATAGTTGAACAATTGTCATTAATGTAAGAACTAAACAAACGATTAATTAATTCGGTTTTGTAATTATCTGGCAAATCAGATATTGCGTTAGAAATACTAAATTCGTTTCTATCAAAATCAGCACTTCCTATATTGGATATGTATTCATCTATATCAATAATTTGCGGCGGATACTCTTGACTCAGCACATATTTTATACAATCTTCCATCATTGATAATGCCTTTAATGGTCCGGGGTCGGAACTGCGAGGATGTCCATCAAATATGTGTCGAGTTTCCTTTGCTTGTTTAAGAACTTTGTGGGCTTCCCACCCAATAACGCCAATTTTATAAGCTCCGTCAATCAACATTTCATCATTAACAAAATCTTGGAAATCTTCATATTTAGTTACTGCTTTCGGTGGTTTCATCTCTTTGTTAAACATGCTAAGACTACGAAACATTATCTTATTCCGCAGATCATCTACTACAGCATTCCAAAATGATCCTATAGCACTACGAAAACCACCGACAGGTAGCACTCTTAGGGTTTCAATGACATACGGATTATCCTGCATATCTTCCCGAATATATTTAAATCGTTCTTGAAACAACTCCATTTTCTGCTCATTAATGACTTGTATTTCAGAAGACGGAGATTTTATTAGCCCATTTTCCATGTTAATTCATCTCCTAGTTTGATGTTTTAATAATATATTATATCATATTAAGTGGGTAATTTTCAATTAGTGGAACGATTGAATGGCATTTTTTCGCTTTCGAGGGATATGATATTACTTGCTCTGTTTCTGCCCTCTTCAAGCCGCATAAATCAAGGCTTTGTGTCCGTCTAAATATCCACGCTGGCATAGCAAACTGTTACGCAGTAGACCGCCATTTTTGAGGGCAGAAATACAAACGCTCATCTATTGTGTTTTCAATTCTGCAAAGCCGTACCACGCAAGGCTTTCTCGCTCCCTATCGCGTAACACATCATTATAGATTAAGGGCACAAACGGTCTATCCGTTTGCGCCCTCTTGTTTACCCAACAGCAAAGACAGGAAAAGCCGTCAAGGACGCGAAGCGCGAAGTTTATCCTTGACGGCTTTTTCTGACTTTGCTACTTATCATCTATCAAAGTGAAACTTGGGTAGTGCTTCCATTAAGGACGCTTTCAAATAGTCTTGAATATCGTCGTTGATACTCCCTTGAAAGTAGGACAGATATTTGATGTAGCCGGTATAGGTTTGAATGACAGTGTTCACCGCTTCCGGCTCCCCAGCGGCCGCCTTTACAATCGTTTCATAGGGCAGCAATTTGTATTTCCTATTCCTCATTCTCGAACGTCTCCATTTCTTTTCGCATTAAGTGTAATGCTTTTTTCCGTCTGCGGAAGACTGCGCTTCGACTAATACCGCACATCTTACCGATTTCCTCGTCGCTGTAACCGAGGTAGTACCGCAGAAGTAGCACTTCTTGCCGCTTTTCTGGCAGACGAAAAAGCGCGGCTGCTAACTGTTCGCTTTCCACTATGACCGTTTTCCCGCGAACGGTAAAAGCGGTAGGCACATCGTATTTCACGAAATACTCGTCTGTTGTAGTAACAGGCTCAAAATCAAACACACGAAGATAGTCAAGGGACACTTCAAGCTGCTGTTTTTTCCGTAGTTTCTTGTAAACGCCCAGCGCCGCATGGTAAAGGACAATCTTGCAAAAGGCGTTGAAAGTACGCTCGATATGCTCCCGATACTGCTCGCTATTCATCATTTTCTCACCCCCTTTCTGCCAAAGAGGGAGTGATGACAACAAACGCCCATGCAGCATAAAACCGCATGGGCGTTGGGTATAGGAATTATAAGAGATAATTATATGATTTGTGTGTTCATACTCATAGGCGCAAAATCCCATGTAAGCGCAAAAGATTTTTTTGACCGTAGGTTATGAGAAATAGCAATCAACATATTTATACCCCCAAATAAAATAACAGAGCCGATAACCGCATTTTTGATCTGCGTGTTATCGGCTCTGCGTCTGTGCGTCCGGCTCTTGGATAACTGTGGTATTTAGTTGCCTTACATTGATTAGCGTTTCCTGTTTACATTTGGGACAGAATAGCAGAAAGTTTCTGAGTTCTGTATCTTCCCGCAGTTTTATTCGCGTCTTGCTCTTACAAACAGGGCATAGTAGCCATTTTATATTCAAAACTTTAGCGTCCTTTCACTATGCTGCGCAGCCGGTTATCTACCCCGAACTTCTTTTTTCTCGGATCACCTTCTGCACGATATATCATGAGTGTTTTCAAATCGAATATGGAACTCCAAACCGTTTCAAAATTAGGGTCGTCATATTGACACATAAACCCATAATCGCCTTTTAGAAGCTGTTTTGTCGTTTCAATATAGTCGTCTTGAATATGAGTTGAAAAACTATCTATAACCGTTTGGTATCGCCTATCGGAGAAATAATCATCTCCATTCGCCATATCAAAGAGCTTCATTTCATCGGAAGTAAAACTATTAACGGTGCATACGATTTTGCCTTTATTAGAACAAATCGCTTTCCGTATTCTCTTTGTGGTAGGCGTACATTCTATAACTGCCATTTCCCCAGTCTTGTCTGCAACTAAAATATTGCAGTTAGAAGCTATGGGTAGCTCCATAAGTAAAGAAATAGCATTTTGCGCGGTAGCTGCTTTCTCAAGCAAATATCTTACAATAAAGCAAGAATTAAAACCTGCCTGTATTTTGTCGAGATTTGTCATTACAAAAGTCATGGCAACAGCCAAGCCGTGTTCATTTAGACCTTCTTCGCCGTTGATAAAAGAGGAAGTCGTAAGATTAAATCTATTTCCGTTTAATGGAGCATATATTTCACTTTTGCTTCCATTTCTCAAATACGGCGGCAAATCATTGTTCCTACCATAAATCACCCGCCCACCTTTAGCATAGGCAAATGCAGTGCAACCTCTAATCTCAACGGGGATGTTTTCTTCCAAGTTATACATACAGCAGCCCATACATAACATCCACGAAACAAATGTATCGTAATCTGCGCCTATGGTATCGCTCACACCTTTTATTTCTGCACAAACTTCTGGGAAATAGCCTTTTAGTATTTTTTCACTTTGTTTTCCATGTTCAAGCTGAAACTCATCAAGATGTAAAGGGAAAGATATTTTGCACTTCTGAAAAATCTTTCCCCGCTTAACGCCCATTTGATAATGATCGCCTTTTAATCGCAAGTGGTACATGAGTTGTTCTCCTTTTCTTTCCTTATAGCAATCCATACTTCTGAATGTCCACTAACAGGTGTTTCCTCACAAACGGGATACACTTCTATGTCCGGAAGTCCGGCATATTCATAGCCCGAAAATGGCAACCACTCCGTATAAAACCTTCTAAAAATACTTTGCACATTCTCTTTGAAACAACCGTTATTTTCAAATACAGCCCATGTAGCCGCTGGTATTTCAAATGCGAACATACCATTGGGAACAGGCGCATCCGTAGCAACTGCGATGTAATAGAAAAAACTTTTGGGATTTTCATATACACTTACGCCCAATATCCCCTGTGGGGATTGATTTGATAAACTGCATATTTTAGAAAATAGATCGCTGCTTAAAACAGATTGCCAAAATGGAGGAATATTCTTTTGATTTTCCTCCATGTCCGTAGACAACGGAATACGAACCCCCACAATCCTCATAGATTGTTTTTCTGCAATGTGGTATGGCATAGCATTTCCTCCTGTAACTTGAACTGAAAAATGAATTGCCGGATAAGCATTTAGCGTACTTCCCGTGTTTTTCGCTGCGGCTGGAGAAATGTTATGTACGCTTTGAAAAGCACGATTAAATGATGTTGGGGAAGTGTACCCATATTTCAAAGCGACATCTATCACTTTAGCGTCTGTCCGCTGTAATTCAAAAGCAGCTTGTGTCATTCTCCTGCGCCGGATATATTCCGACAACGAAATACCAGCGACATAAGAAAATATCCGTTGAAAATAGAATACCGAGCAGCAGGCAATTCGAGCAGCTTCTTCATAGGACAAGTCACTATCCAAATTGCTTTCTATGTAATCTATTGCAGCACTTAGTTTTTTCAACCATTCCATTTATTGCTCCTCCTTAGCTATAAGCATAAACTCGTAAACGATATTTTTCCTCGCTTTTCATGTCCACTTTTGTGAACTCATTTATAGTGTACTGGAATAAAAAATATGTTGCAAACCCTTTAGCCGGACAACATTTTCTTTTCCTTATGTTTGGCATTTTAAGATTTTTGCGCATTGTATATAGTGAAAGGCAAAGCGCAACAAAAACCGCCTTTCAAACGGGATATTTAGTGAGAGAACACAAAGGGTTTGGGAAACTCCCAACAAGCCCAAAATCGCAAATGGGTACTCATTTGCTGTGCTTGCTCCCTACTCAAAACAAGGAAGGACGGGAAAGGAATGAAACGGAAGCGAAAAATCAAAGACGGTCAAATCGTTGTAAAAAATCCGCTATATCAAGAATTGCCGACGCACGAAGTTACAATTCAATCTGGTAGAACGCTCTATCGTTTTACGGGAAGCTACGACGGAAAACGAAGCCTACCCCATAAAGTTTTGCAGCTAATGGCGAGGTCGCCTATTGATGAAAAAGACAAGGAGCGTTAAAATGAGTATAAGCAATCCTGTAATGGCAGACTGCCCGCCGAGGAAAGGAGCAGAAAATATGTTAAGGCAGTCTGACAAGATTACCGCCCTTTATTGCCGCTTATCCCGCGACGATGAACTAACGGGCGACAGTAACAGCATTGTAAATCAAAAGGCGATTTTAAGTAAATACGCAAAGGAAAATCATTTTTCAAACCCCTTGTTTTTCGTGGACGACGGGTATTCCGGGACGAACTTCAACCGTCCGAGTTGGAGCGAACTTTTGGAAAAAATCGAAAACGGCGAAGTGTCCACCTTGATCGTCAAGGATATGTCGCGGCTTGGGCGCGACTATCTGAAAGTAGGCTTTTACACCGAAGTCCTGTTTGTAGAAAAAGGCGTGCGGTTTATCGCAATCAATAACGGCATAGACAGTGCAAACCAGCAGGACAGCGACTTCACCCCATTTTTGAACATCATCAACGAGTGGTACGCAAAGGACACAAGCAAGAAAATCCGCGCGGTGATGAAGTCCAAAGGTGAAGCAGGAGAACACCTCTGCACAAACCCGCCCTATGGCTACATGAAAGACCCGTACAACAAGAAACAATGGATTGTGGACGGAGAAGCCGCCGAAGTAGTCAAGCGGATATTTGCTCTTTGTCTGGACGGATACGGGCCGTTGCAGATTGCCCGTATTCTGAAAGAGGATAAAGTCATAACGCCGACAATCCATTTTCAACAGACAGGCAGGGCAACGAGGAACGCGCCGCCGGACACTCCCTATAACTGGACGGGCGATACCATAGCCGACATTTTGGAGCGTCCAGAATATCAAGGGCATACGGTAAACTTTAAGACCTATAAGCAGTCCTATAAGAGCAAGAAAACCTGTTACAATCCCCAAGAAAAATGGCTTGTGTTCGAGAATACTCACGAAGCAATCATTGACGCTGACATATGGGCGCGGGTGCAGGAATTACGGAAAAATAAACGCCGCCCGACGAGGACGGGCAAAACAAATATGTTCTCCGGCATTGTGCGCTGTGCCGACTGCGGCGAAAAGCTGTATTACTGCACAAGCAGGAACTTTGAAGCAAGGCAAGACCATTTCGTCTGCTCTACTTCAAGGCTCAAAGGGAAAGAGGTTTGCTCGACTCATTTTATTCGCGCCGTTGTCTTGGAACAGGGTGTACTCGCTCACATGAAATTGACGATTGCCTGTGTCGCGAACCACGAAGAACAATTCCGAAAAGCTATGGGCGCGAAACAGAAAGCCGAAGCGAGAAAAGAACTTGCGGCGAAACGGCGGCAACTGACGCAAGCGGAACGACGGATAGAAGAACTTGACCGATTATTCAAGCGTATTTACGAGGACAACGCCAACGGGAAATTATCTGATAGCAGATTTCAAATGCTCTCTGACGATTACGAACAGGAGCAGGAAGAACTGCGGGAAAAGCTGTTGCGATTGAATGAAGAAATTACAAAACAAGAGGAACAGGCAGAAAACATTGACAGGTTTATCGGCAAGGTGCGGAAGTATCTGGATTTAGACGAATTAACGCCCGCTATACTCAACGACATGGTAAAGGCAGTGTACGTCCACGCGCCGGACAAGTCAAAGGGATATAGGGAACAGCAGATTGATATTTCCTACGACCTTGTGGGAATACTTCCTGCGTCTTTGCTGAATGACCTGCAAAACGGTGAAACGGCATAGCAGAAGCTACGCCGTTTCCCGAAAACAATCTTATGCTGTTTTATTGGTGCCGCCAATATGGAGCGGATCTTTGTGAAAACCGATCGCCTAACAATCGAAACATGGAGGAGGGAGCTTTCAGAAGCGCTTTGCCTTCTTTCGCAGGATGCGGCAATCGAAAATTTTTGCCGGACGAAGTATTTCAAACGCTGGAAGAAGCGCAAGCGGCCATCGCGCAGTGGCTCCATAACTGGGAGGCAGCGGCGGGGGAACAGGCGTGCCCCATATTTCTCAAGGAAGGCGCCTGCATCGGTCACATAGCATTAAGCCCACTTGAAGATTGGGATGGAGAAGCCTGGGAGGTTACCTGCCATATTGGTGCGGCGCTTCGAGGGCATGGCTATGCGGTTGAGGCTATGCAAGCTTTTTTACCGGCGATCATGGCGCGATGCGGTATAACAGAGGTGCATGGCATCTGCACGAAAGATAACCTGGCATCCCGCCGGGTGATGGAACAGTGCGGCTTTCAAAAATATAGGGAAAAGGATGTCATCTATTATGGAGAGCCAAAGTCCGCCCTATTTTACCGCTATACCATTTCTACGCTGACAACGCGCATATGAAATGATGCATATCACGTAAAAACAGGGATGCGTTCCCTGTTTGTTTTATGCCTAAATTGCTGGCAGCACGCCATGCCTGCGCCAATGTCCACGTGAATCGGGGCGCCACAGCCGCGATCGTCTTTCTTGATGCAACGTAAAATGCAGCCGTTGCGGCAGGCAGTGTATCCCCGGCGAATGTGCTCGCTCTTACTTGCCTCGGCCATGGAGCAGCGCATCCCTCAAAGTGCTTAGGGCACAGTTTGCGGAACCGTTTTCCAGGTTATTCTTTCGGCGCCGCAAGTGAAAAGAGCATTCCCCCCTTCATGCTCCCGTTTCGCAGAAAGCGCATAGGAAACAAGCTCAAAGTTTCCATCGCTGAGTGAATGGGCGTCAACGCAAAGGAAAGACACCGCCGCTGGCGGCTCTTTCTCTCATGCAACAAAAGCGGAGGCAGGCTGCCTCCGCTTTTTATCATCGTTCACTTCGTTTTACTTCGTTGCGCTCCTGTCCACATAGTGCGTATGGAGCAACTCGTGGCTCTTGTGCCCGCAAGGCTCGCCCAGGAACTCCGCATAGATCTTCTTGATTGCCGGGTTTTCATGGGACTTGCGGATGGTCTTGGCCTCATCCTCATCGTAGGTAGCAGCGGCGCGCGCAGCCTTGGGGTCGACGAAATAGCGCGTCCGTGCGTCCACGATCGGCTGTCCGCCGCCCGTCACGCAGCCGCCGGGGCAGCCCATGATTTCAATGAAGTGGTAGGTCTTCTCGCCCGCCTTGATCGCATCAAGGAGCTTTGCGGCATTGGCCGTGCCATGCGCAACGGCGACTTTGATCTCCATGCCGGCGATGGAGACCGTGGCCTCCTTGATGCCGGTGAGGCCGCGCACATCCTGGTACTCGATCTCCTTGAGATCCTGCTTGCTGAGGATGTCCGCCACCGTGCGCAGCGCAGCTTCCATCACGCCGCCCGTTACGCCAAAGATGACCGCAGCGCCCGTGGATTCGCCCAGCACATCGTCAAAGTCCTCATCGGGCAGATGCACGAAGTCGATGCCCGCCTGGCGAATCATGCGCGCGAGTTCGCGCGTGGTCAAGTTCGCATCCACGTCGCGGTAGCCATCCCGTCCCATTTCGGGGCGCTGGATCTCGAACTTCTTAGCTGTGCAGGGCATCACAGAAACAACGAAGATGTCGCGCGGGTCAAGGCCGTTCTTCTCCGCGAAATACGTCTTGGTGACTGCGCCCTGCATCTGGTTTGGGCTCTTGCAGGTGGAAAGGTTCGGGATGAACTCCGGATAGAAGTGTTCGCAGAACTTAATCCAGCCCGGGCTGCAGGAGGTGATCATCGGCAGCACGCCGCCGTTTTGGATGCGCTGCAAAAGCTCCGTTCCCTCTTCCATGATGGTAAGGTCTGCTGCGAAGTCCACATCGAACACGCGGTCTGCCCCAAGGCGGCGCATCGCAGCAGCAAGCTTGCCCGTGCAGCGCGTGCCGATGGGCATGCCGAATTCTTCGCCAATGGCCACGCGCACGGCAGGTGCCGGCTGGAACACGACAAATTTCTTTGGGTCGTTGAGGGCAGCCCAAACCTCTTTGGTAGCGTCCTTTTCCGTCAAAGCGCCGGTTGGGCAAGCTGCGATGCACTGGCCGCAGTTGATGCAGGCTACTTCGCCAAGGCTCTTTCCGAATTCGGAGCCGATTTGGCTCTTAAAGCCGCGATTCTGCACGCCGATGGCGCACACGCCCTGCGTTTTCGCACAGGCAGCTACGCAGCGGCGGCACAGAATGCATTTATTGTTATCCCGCACCACGCTCGGGGAAAGCTCGTCGATCGTTTTTATGATGCGTGTACCCTGGAATTCGATTTCGCTTACGCCCATTTCGTTTGCAAGCGCCTGCAGCTCGCAGGTCTGGTTGCGCTTACAGGTGAGGCAGCTCCTGTCATGGTCGGAAAGGATGAGCTCCAGCACGGCGCGGCGCGCTTCAAGCACTTTGGGGGAAGCGGTCTTGACCTCAAGGCCTTCGGATACCGGCAACACGCAGGAAGCCTGCAGCTTGCCGGATTTTGCATCCTCTACAAGGCACATGCGGCAGGCGCCGATGTTGTTGATGTCCTTGAGGTTGCAAAGCGTGGGAATGCGAATGCCCTCTTGAAGGCACGCTTCAAGTACAGTCATGCCGTCTTCCGCTTGAACCGTTCTTCCATCGATTTTGAGAGTTACCATCTTTCAAAACCCTTTCTTGATATGATTTCCGGCCAGCGCCGGAGAAAAGCACACACAATGTCTTGTTTATCCTATATCAATATGCATGGTAACACATCTGGACAGCTCCTGTCAAACGCATTGCGCTGGAAAGGTTTGTGTCCCCCCCGCTTTGCAGAATTTGTCGGTATTCTCCGCCAACCCATTTTGCGTTTCGCATCACCGAAACACTTCCAGGCTTTACTGTTTTAGCGCCGCTTGTGCACGAATTCCCCGAAACTGTTGCACCAGGCAATGCCCCTCTTTGCCCTTTTGACCGCGCAACAAAAAGCTCCCATATATCCGTGGGAGCAGAGCATCACAGCATTTTGCTAAGCTGCTTAAAGCGGCTTGCTTCTTTTTTTGCTTAAGGCCGGAAAATCCCAAAAACGACGAGAAGCAGCATAAACACAATGCATAGAACAGCCGTTGTCAGCTGGGAAATGGCCTGGTTGCGCGCTTTGCGTGCCTCCTCGGGATTGTGCGCTGCGCCGCGAAAGGCAGCTGGCCAAAGATGCACAATGACCGGGATCTGCAGAACCGCTATGCACAGCGAAAATCCCAAACCGCCGATCACTTTGGCCGCCCGGCTCTGCGCCAAAAACCCATTGTAGCGAAGCCAGGTGCAGAATCCTAAGAGCAGCGCTGCCGAGCATAGATTCGCTTGATAAAGGTTGTGTTGGCGTTGGCTCCATTCCATGAATTTGCCCCATAGATGCTTCATATGTACCTCCGAAAACTCAGCCGTTTATTTTCGCAAACGCCCGCAGCAGGGGATTTGTTCAAGTGAGCCGTATTTTATTTCTGCTGTACCCCATCACGGCGGCAAATGCCGGGGCTTACCAAGCCGGACGCTTTTTCTAGGGTTGTTAAGGGGCACGCTGATTCCTGCTTTGACGGCATGCACGTCAAAACGGATAAACCCTAAAAGGGCTCTTGCTTTGCGGGTTTTACTGTCCGGGAGCGCAAGCGAGAGGCAAACCCGAGAAATCTCGAACAGCCGGCAAAGCCGCTTGCTCGAAACCCCAGAACCCGGCTCTGTGCGCACAAGAGAGCGAAATTCCAAGGGCAGCGGCGCTTCGTGCCAGCCGGCGGGCGAGGATGGCGGGCGGCTGTGCGGCGATAATTCCTGCGGGCGTGGTGGTGCAAGCATCGGCCGCGCGTTGGGGAAATTAGGAAAAGCTTTAGGGCTGCGAGGCTTGTGGCGCTGCGGTTAAAGCCCATCTGAATCTGGATTTTCAATGTTATCGAGAATCGCCTCATCCCGGCGAGGGACTTCTTTTTAGAAAAGAAGCAAAAGCGCGCGCGGTGCTCGGGCTTGCCGAGCCGGTTCATCCTTTGCCGTACTTGCCGCGCCAATGCCGCCTGTTTGGGCGGCGTTTCCGTTTGCGTCCCCATGCGGCAGGCGCGGCATACACCTTGAGTGCCGTGCGGCATGCTCGAACTCCGCTCTGGCCCTGCGCATGCGCGCATAGGTGCGGCTCCAAGGTGCGCAATGATGCGGAGCGGGCAGCAAATGCGGCAGCTTGGAGCGGTGCGGTGGCACAAAACTCCAGCCGGCGGGCGAGGATAGCGGGGCGTTGTGCGGCAATAATTCCAGTGGGCATGGTGGCGTTTTTTCGCTTCTGCACAGGGATTATTAAGGGGCGCGAGCCCGTTAAGTTGATTCCGGCTTTGACGACAAGTGCGATAAAACGGACGAGCCTCGAAGGGGTTCTTGCTTTGCGGTTTTTGCTGCCCGGGAGCGCAAGCGAGAGGCAAAACCCGAGAAACCTCGAACAGGCGGTGCAGCCGCTTGTTCAAGCCCCTAAACCCTTCTCTGGTTCTGCGCATGCGCGCAATGAGAAAGCGTAAAAGATACGATTGGCACTACAGGCCACGGTTAATCACGTTGTTCTGCAAATGATTCCAGTACAATGCTGCCATTGTTTGAAATCGTGCAAAAACGTTAAGTTAGCGTTGCAAGCGCATCAAGCGGTTTGGGGTTAAACGCGCCCTATTTCTTTTTTAGCGCAGGAAAAGCAGCAGAAGGCCGGATAGGAACCCAAGCGCATGAAATACAGCGATCGCCAGGTGGATATAAACCGAACTTCGCGCTTTGCGCACTTCCTTAGGATCGCGCGCCGCGCCCCGGAAAGCGGCCTGCCAGCGGGTCACGATGGCCGGAAGCAGCAAGACTGCAATGCATCCGGCATAAATCGTAAGAACAATCCGCGTACTCGTTACATCCCACATGAGAAAGCCGCCAAAAAAGATAAACACTAGAGCAATCACAAGTGCGCAGAAATCCGAATGGTATTGCATCCGCTGCCGCTGCCCCCACTGCATAAAATGATTCCATATCCGTTTCATTGTAGCTCCCCCCCTCAAAGAATCTCCATTTTTCTTTCACAAAGCCCTGCGCGCGCCACCCCCACGGAGAGCCGGCAAAAACAACCCAGTCTCCTTTATGCCTGCGGCAGAAAAAACAGCAGAAGGCCGGATAGGAACCCAAGCGCATGGGCTGCAGCGATCGCCATGTGGATAGAAACCGAACTTCGCGCTTTGCGCATTTCCTTAGGATCGCGCACTGCGCCCCGGAAAGCGGCCGGCCAGCGGGTCACGATGGCCGGAAGCATCAGCGCCACAATGCATCCCGCATAGGCGGTAAGCACGCCCAGCCGAACCGGTCTGGAATTCCAAATGCTTCCATTGTGCAGCCAAAGCAGCCAAACCAGCAGGGCGGCGCACAGCGCGCAAAAATCCGAACGGGGCAGGCTTCGCTGCCGCCTGCCCCACGCCAGGAATTTACCCCATGTATGTTTCATAGGTCTCCTCTGCCAAATAGTAATAATCAAAGCCGCTCGCGCTCGGCGCGTACATTTGCTCGAAATAACCCGTATCTACAAGGTAGTCATAGTAATCCGACGACGAGCCGGAAGCACTGTAATCGATCACAAATTTCCGCATATACGAATGGGTTGCCGTGCAAACCGGGGTTTCCGTTCCGCCCGGCGGGGTAACCGTCCCCGTCCGCGTCCACATGGTTACGCCGCGGTAAGCTTCGGCTGTAATAGATCTGTCGAGCACAGCTTCTGCTCCCGCTACAAAGCCCAGTATTTCGCATATCACTGTGACTGCCTGCGGAACCCCAATGCCAAGCCAGCCGGCACAATGGATGCTGCGGCGGATGCAATTGTTATGCCTCTACTGAGCGTCCTTAGCCCGATTTGCTCCGCGCTGTGAGCTTTATCTTCCCGAATCGTTACGATGTACGGGGTGTATTCTTGGGCTTCCGTGTATATAGCATTCCAGCTATAAGCGGAGCCATATCGATCCGCTATTTTCTGTTTCACCGCGTTGATTTTCAACTGCTCCCCCGCCCTGGACGCCTGGGCCTCGGACGCCATTGTTGAAGTTGCTTTTGCTTCGTTCTTTTTTTCAAGCGCTTTTGCCTTTACCGCATTTAGGCTGCTGGGTGATGCAGTAGCATCCGCCGCAAGAATACCCGTATTGACTTCATATACCATGTATGGATCGTTTTTTAAAACATAGGACGCGCAATATTAGCCCTCTTGGTTCGGATAGACAATTAAAATCATGTCCTCCGTATCCTGCCAATAGTACCCATCGCCTTCTTGAAATGCCGCAATGTCGTTTTGAGATGCATAAGTTCCAGTCATCATGAAAAAAATCGCCATCACCAAGAAAATCGAGATTGCCTTTTTCATTTTCTTTCCTCCTATGCATATTATTTCTGTCGCAGCCTAAGCTGCGAAGTTCATTCGGTTAACAGTTGACTTTGAATGCAATGCAATATGAACTATGATGGCAAATTGAGAATTCATGCTTACACGATCGATCTGATTATCTTATTTTAATTATATTCAGTGTGTTTCCGAATGTCAACTGGAATTTTATATTTTTCCATTTATTTTTTCCGTCTATCCGCATTAGGCTGCACAGCGTTCTGCCACACGCACGCCCCACCACCTCGCTATGCACGCACAGAGCCGGGTTCGAGCATACCGCGTGTGCCGCGCCCGCCGCCCGGGGGATGCAAACGGAAACGCC
>JABLTO010204870.1_pt1 | contig 20986 bp, 14 predicted proteins | sample 7160091 | NCBI WGS metagenome assembly JABLTO01 (sample SAMN14651225, study PRJNA627086) | human gut metagenome | isolation source: feces | host: Homo sapiens
AGGATCAAACTGTCATTAGGGGGTTTGAGTCCGATGGAGTATAGACGCAGTCTTGGAATTGCTTAATTCAGGTCCAAGAAAGCGTCCGCACCCCCTATCATCAGTTTGAATCTCCAAATTGATGATCAGAGTAATCGGTTCTCCATTTTCCGGTGCGATAGCATTAAAGCGCACATCATAATACACCGTTCCCTCATTTATCGAGCTGGACTCCGAATAGTTGTTACCAGTAATCGCTGAGAAGTGGACTAATACCTTTAAGTTTCAATGCCCTCTCGGGCTTGAGTTGTTACTTTAAAAAGTAGAATCATCTACAGAGAGAAGACGTTTCAATGCCCTCTCGGGCTTATACCTCATTTCTACAAGAGATCATGATAATTTCGTGATCTCTTACGATGGGTGTCAATGCCCTCTCGGGCTTATACCTCATTTCTACGTTGACAATCCGTGGATATGGTACAACATCAAAGTACCAGTGTCAATGCCCTCTCGGGCTTATACCTCATTTCTACGGTACCCCTTCAAAAACCTAGGTTTTATGCGGTTTCCAGAGCCTGTTTTTGCAGGTATTTATCAGAATATTCTGACAACAGCCTTTTTTCGTGCATGTTAACATTTTGGACATATTTAATTAGGTATACCTACCCTTGACACTGGATTAAGTATAGCACTAAATACAACCGTTGTCATCCTATTTTTTCACTCTCTTGATAAGTTGAGCTGAGCAGTAACACGCTACCCTCTGGTCAGTTGGAAAAGTAAATTCCAGTTCCAGTAGGTAATAACCGGAACTTACCATTGCAAAAACAGTGGTGGAAGTAACTCTTCCAAACCTTTCCCCAACCGGTTGAATTCCGGTCAGTAATCAATTAAAATATAGTTGCTTTTCCTGAGATGCAGGATAAGGCAACGCTGAGGAGCGACCCGAGCGGCATCCAGGGTTACACATTTTGCCGGGGACAGGCATCAGATGTTCCCATAACCACGGGGTGGAATTTAATCTTGCAAAAAAAGAAAGATGAATTCGACCTCCGCTTAAAGTACGCCTTTTTTCAGCATGAAGCTTGATCTGAGATTATCTTATCATGCTCCAGCAACTGGTTCAATCTATTTGGTTTTGTAAGTTCCAGTTTGGAATCGTAAATTCCGTTAAATCAGAGAATTCTTTATATACCGGAATTTAGTCTTGCAAGAACTTTTAAGAACAGGGATTTACTTTTGCAAACTGGAAGTCAATTTACCAATTCACCCACGCTACCCTCTCGTGCTGCTGCTCAGACTTCTCTGCACAAAATGTATACTTTTGTTTATAGAACTTTTATAAAGTTTATATTTTTTTGCCGGGGACAGGCACTGGATGCTCTGGGGACAGGCACTTTTGCCCTTGCAATGGTATAGAGATAAAAGGATCAAACTGTCGTTAGGGGGTTTGAGTCCAATGGAGTATAGACGCAGTCTTGGAATTGCTTAATTCAGGTCCAAGAAAGCGTCCGCACCCCCTTCCTTCTTGAATATGCTCGTTAGGTTTCAAAACACCATAAGCCCGCATAATTTCTTCCAGTTTCTGCTCATTCTCTTTTTTCTCAGCCTCTGCAAACTCTGAATGCCCAACTATCGGTTTAGGTATATCCGTCCATCGCTTTGCAGAAAATTTTTTGCCGGGGACAGACACTGGATGTGTCCTTTCAATTACAAATCGAACATTTTCTCGAACGTCTAGCTAAATGGCATTGCCTGGATGTTCATCTATTTACGGACAATACTCTTCAATCAATGACGCAAGTCTTGATATCTCTGAATTGTCTTGCTGATTAACCCTCATAAGATATTTCATATCAATCAACACCCCAATAATATTCTCATATTTTTCACATCCAAATTTCCAATCGCTTGTCGCCATTCCAATATAATGAATCGGCTTATTCGTTGGAAACCTCTCCCCTTTTGAGTCATACGGCATCAGAAATGCATTATAGACTATCGGATGTTCACCATTTTTTAAAAACTTATCTGCTTGAGCGATATATTCGCCATAAGTAATCTGCTTATTTATAGACGTTGACCCCGGCAGATGCCTAAAATCACAAGAGCATCCATACTTGTAGTATTTAGCATCAAGCACGTATACTTTACCATCATATAACATAATACTGTCAGGCTCTAAAAATGCATTTTCATGCTTTTCCCCACCAGACAAATTCCATGTTGTCTTCGGAAAATAATCTATTTTTTCTTGAATGCCAAATGCTGCATCTATCATCTTCTCCCAGATATATTCAAATCGAAATGTCCCATATCTAAAATCCTTTTGGGAATCATCATCCATCTGTCGGAGAACAGCAAGCATATTTTTAAAAAGCTCTTTGTTCTGATCACGGAATGTATTCTGTAACTTACTCGTTACCACAGAAATCATCATTTTTACCGTCATTTGAATCTTAGGATTTATAGGAACAAATGACGTAAAAAGCCAGCCAAATCTCTCAAAGCTGTAATATACACAGTATTTGTGAACAAGTGTTATTAACTCATCCTCATTTTTACTATTTTTCTTAACTACAAAATCAAGATAATATGCCTCATTATTCTGAATCGTTGGCCTCTGTGTTTTGATTGTCTTTCCCCAATTTATTTTTCCATCGTTAGAAACTCGATAATGCGTCTCTTGCTCTTTATAATATCCACGCTCAAAAAAGTCTTTAATGATATATAAATAAGCTTGAACAGGAATTCCTGTATCACCATTTTTTTTTAACCCATCATATATCTTAGAATCTTTTCTTCCAGAATACTTAGCTAATATGTTAATTAGAATAAAAATGTCCTTTCGTATCCCCTTTTCATCTAAACTTAAATGATACCCCAAAGGAAAGTCTACCTCGTAATAATCCGCTTTCTTCAGGATGCCCACAAACACATCATTTTCAATATTTGTATTTACATGACATCTATCAAAAAGGGTACTATTCTCCATCAATTTTCTCTCCTTCCTCTGTAAATTGCTTTTCAGTATCAGACACTTTCTTCGGCTCAAGCATCTTCTTATAGACAGTATATTTAAGCACGCGCTTTAATAAATCTGAATTTGCCATAGACTCACTTTTGAAAACATTAATAACATTGTCTAGTGATAACATATTTTCATTAAAGAATGCATGCCGATCCATCTTGAATGCATCATCCCAGAGATATTTAAGCACTTTCTCCGGAAACTTCTCTTTTGATAACTCCCCTAAACGTACAAAATATGCTCCCAAGCGCTTGTCCTCAAAACTGCCTATTTCCTCACCCAAGTGAATTATTTCCTCATTAGCAACATCCGCAAATCTCCCCCATGAAATTACACTACCTTCAATATAATCTCCTGCATGTTTAGCCTTGGTTATATCATTCTCAATTAAATGCATTTCCCAACGTCTCTGGAAAGCTGTATCTATTGTGAATATATTCTGATCAGAAGTATTCATGCTTGCCAACAATGTTAGATTTGATGGCATTGAAATATTATGACTATCAACTCCGTATATAGCCATTGACATGTCATAATTGGAAATAAAATACTTTCCGCATCCATCATCATTTCTGTCAAGTAACTGAAAAATATCTCCAAAAATTGCCGAAGCATTTCCTCTATTAATTTCTTCAATAACAAGATAATACATATTTTCTGGATCTTGTACGGCCCTCTTCAATATCTTAGTAAAAGGTCCCGGCTCGAATACATATCTTAGCTTTCCCTCCATCTCACCTTCTTTCTTTATAATTCGAGGAAGAATCTGACCGACAAAATCCGAATATGTATAATCTGGATGAAATACAACTCTCTCTGATCGTGCTTTGTCAATGATGCTATCTATCTCATAGCTCTTTCCGACTCCAGGAACGCCATAAAAGATTTTATTGTATCCGCCTTTTAAACGTTCAATTTTCTGTTCTTCATCACTTTTTTTTTCAATTCCTGTAATATTTTCTAAATTAACTAACTCAGCATCTAAAAGATATGGTCGATTGTCATACTTTTCAAGATAATCTAGTAATGAATTTACATCAATAACTGAAATATATGTTCCCAAATTGTTTTGAATTCGCTCAAAAGATTTTAATGGTACATAACTATTAGGAATAATAATTTGATTTCCAGATTCCACTGTACTTCTATTGCCACCCTCAGTTCCCGATAATATTTCAATAATTTTTTCATTACACTCAAGGCTGAAAATATAATTTTTATATTTATCAACCTGATCATTAACACCCAGACAAAAATATTTATACTTATGCTTTAATGCATAATTCCAAGTCAATGCTCTTTCGTAAGGGCCACTATCTCGAGTATCAAAATAATTCTTAGTATTATCCCGTTTATGCACTAATGGATAAATAAAAATAACAACATCCTCTTCATTTGGAAGCGTCAAAACAAATCCTCGATCCTTTGTATTTTCTATAATGCGTTTATTCATTCCCAAATTCGCAATTTGCAAATATCTATCAAAAGTCGAGCACGCCTGATTTGCCTTATAAGCCATCACATTCTCCTTTATTAACATAAGCTCTTAACAAATAAATCATATCAAGTATTAGCACAACATTTTACAAGCCTCAACGGTACTGAATTACCTATCATTTTATAAGTTTCCATGTTATTACCAATAAAAATATAATCATCGTCAAAAGTTTGTATTCTAACTGCTTCTCTAACCATTAATGTTCTGCTCTGTTTTGAATCTGTCTTAATCCGTCCTTATATAGATGTGCCGATATAAGGTTGCTCTGTTCATTCTATCTAATAACATGATACTTATTCACGTTATATATTTTTCCAGTTTTTTCTGTATATAATTCTTTCAGAGCTTCTGTCAAAAATCGTAAGAGTGCCTGATACTTAAGCTACAATACTCAGAGAGACTAGCTGTGATCTAGTCTGCCTCTGTTTCATAGTTGTCATCATTTCAACTCACAGCCCAACAGAAAATCCAACTCAAAAAGTAACTTGTCTAAAACTACTTATTTGCCATAATCCTTTAATAAATCTACAACTGCGTTTGCCAATTTTTTTGCGAACAATGGCGGTACTGCATTCCCAATCATCTTGTATATTTCAACATTACTTCCATCAAAGATGTAATCATCATCAAATGTTTGTAATCTGGCTGCCTCCCTTACAGTTAGTGTTCGGCACTGTTTTGAATCAGGATGTATGTGTCGCAATCCATCCTTATACAAATGTGCTGGAATAAGATTACTTGGTTCATCCCATCTGATTACATGATACTTATGAATATTAGATGTCTTGCCAGTCTTTTCAGTATATAAAGCTTTCAATGCATCTATGGAAGTGTACTGATTTCTGCCTGATTCTATATCTTCTGTCAGCAGTCTGAAAATATCAATATCTCTGTCGCTTTGCCACCGTGCGACATGATTAGGCACTTCCGGCTGTGGTAAAGAATGGGAAATTCTTTTACCATTGAACTTTGCATCATGACCCAACGGATATAATTTAGGTAAATCACCAATTGCTTCTTTTACCGTCTTCTTACGTTCCGCCTTATATTTTGGCAAGTAAACAGAATAAAATTTCTCAGCCATTTCCACGCATCTTTCTATGCCAAAATAGTCTTTATGTAATCCAACAATTATTATTCTTTTTCTGTTTTGTGGAACGCCATAATCAGTAAAATCTATAATAGCTTTACGTAAATCAGGTAAAACATAGTATCCTGCATTATTAAAGCTCTCTTGGATAATTTCAATAATTGGTCTATCTCCTGGTTGCGCACTCAATATTCCTGGAACATTCTCGAAAACAAATAGCTTTGGCTTATATTTTTCAACTACTTTGAGGTAACTCTCAAATAAATAGTTCCTGTAGTCATTTTTCATTCCGTGCTCATCACGCACTCTTCCTGCAATCGAATAAGCTTGACATGGCGGACCACCAATGATAACATCCAGTTTTTCTGAACCAATTAACTTATCTAAGCCCACTGAGCTTCCGTACGTTTCATCATCATTCCATCCATCAAACAATTCATCTGTTCTCTGAATATCAAACTGAAGAACCATATCCTCTGCATTTTTGTATTTCCACTTATCTCTCAATCGGTTTCTAAGGTTTCTACATGGACCTTTTTCCCATTCAACAGCAGCTAAGATTTCATACTTTCCAGACTGTTCAAATCCATCCATCAAGCCGCCACATCCTGCAAACAAATCTATTGACCTAATTTTACTCATTAATATTCTGCTCCTCAATTATACTAAGAATAGCTTTTCCTAAAGCTTTTCCTAATAATGGTGGTACTGCATTACCAACCTGTCTGCTTTGCTGTGTTTTAGTTCCGACAAACACAAAATCATCTGGGAAAGATTGCATTCTTGCACTTTCCCTTACTGTTGGAATTCTATTGTATTCATAATGGAATAAATTTCTATGTCCTGTATCAACAGTTCTTGCAGGTGCATTTCCATTAAGTCTCGTCCAAGCCATATGGAACTTTCTACTTTCGCCCCATCCCGGTGGTAAGTCCTTATAATTTCCCCCTTCTGGTACCAGAGCAATCGTATCTTTAACCATCTGTGTGTGATTTGTACCCAGATGATTATGAAGGACTGAACACTGTCCACGCATTAACTTCTGATATTCTGTTTGCGCTTCCTGTGAATACTCAAGCTCCTCTGCACCTAAATCAGTGATCAACGAAGGTAGATCACTGATTGCATCACGACAGGTTCTGTAATTTTCAGGTGTAAACACAGGTTCTGGAAATTTAGGCATACCAATATCTTTTCTAATTCCCATAAATATCAAACGTTTTCTAATTTGTGGCACACCATAATCTGCCGCACACAATATTTTACAATCAATGTTATAACCCATTTTCTTGAATCGCTTAAGAATCTCTTCTTTAATCTGTCCATTATATAATGTTGCCATTCCTGGCACATTTTCAATAATGAATGCCTTAGGCTGATACTGCTTCACCATTTCAAGTACAGCAAGATACAGTTTATTTCTTTTGTCATCGAAATTGCGAGGTCCCGTCAAGGAAAACCCTTGGCATGGAGGTCCAGCAATAATTACATCAATATTTCTCTCTCCGGCAATACTTTTTATTTCATCAAAAGTTTCCTGTAGGGACAAATCTGCATTCAAGGCAACAGCACCATTATGATTCTTTACGAAAGTATTCAATGCAGCCTGATCATTATCTACTCCAACAATAATATTAAAACCTGCATCCATAAAACCTTTCGACAGGCCACCGCAGCCCGCAAATAAATCAATCGCATTCAGTGTTGTACTCATATAACTAGCTTTCTCCTATTCCTTAATAAATTCGCATACATCTGTCAGATTGCACTCAAGTTTCTCGCAAACTTTCATCAGCACTTCCATGCTTACCGGTTGATTCTTACTCAGCTTCGCTAGCGTGTTTGTTCCTATTCCAGTAATCTCACGCAATTCGCTTTTGTTTAAACCTTTATCTATCATTAATTTCCATAGATTGTTATAACTTATTTTCATTACAAAACCCTTTCATTCCTTTTCAATTAACGATATACACCATGTCTATTTTATTATACCAGCATGCAATAAATATTTCAATACCGAAATATTTATTGCTCTAACTTATATACAGGTCACTATTTGCAAATTGAGTTACGAAAAACTCATCGGTGCAAAGGTTTCGTTAGCGCTTTCTACGTTATTTCATCAAAAAGCAACTTTAAAAGCCTGCTCCACACGAGAATTGCCCTTGCGAAAGCCATTCGCCTCAGGGCTTTGCCATAAACATTGGAACCCCATGAGTTGAAAATATATAGCAAACCATATATCATAAATTAAAGGCTATCCACTTGTTCGGATAGCCTATTAATAACACTTTATTAATTATATTTATCCCCATCCATCTGCCACTTATCACGCTTCTTAATCCCGCTCACTGCTTGCTTCAGAGTATTTGCCCTTCCGCACTGTCAAACACCATTATGCAGGTGTTGACTAGCACAATTACTTTATACGAAACAGTGAAATAACGTTATCCTTAATATCTAATGTACCCTTTTTGAGGTGTAGCAAATTTTCTATCATCTCTGGATACATCGTTACTCCATGCCGTTTAAAATCAGCAATTAAACTTCTCGGTGTAAGAATATTATTATCAAACAATAAATCTATTGCTCCTTGAAAAATGCTTTCATTCAAAGTTCCTGGAATATCATCTGGTTCTTTAGTTCTCCACCCATTTTTAGATACCTGTCGCATCATATACTGATACTGATTTGCAGAAATAATATCAAGCTGACGTGCCCGATACATCATTGCCTGAACCGATACTTTCCATTTTTTCTTTAGAAAAAGATAGAACTTCAAATCTATTGGATACTGCGATATATCCTTAGAAAAGCTATCTCTCGGTAGCAAAAATGCACTTGCAAACATATTTGCCTGACGTTCTCTTGCCTTAAATTCCTCTTTTGGCAAAGATTCGATGTCTTCACTCCATGGATGTAACACAATATGTCCTAATTCATGAGCCATATCAAATCTTAATCTGCACTCCGGTCTTGAGCCAAGAACTACTGCAATTAAAAATACATCCACATTATCAACTATGATTTTCTGACTAAATGCATCAATTTTTTCCTCATCAATAGAGAATCCTGTAACAAGTATTCCATTCTGCTCAAGTAAATATTGTAGATCTTTAATTGGGCCATCTGGAACCCCCCAACATTCTCTGACTTTAATTGCAGCCATTTCCATTTCATCAATAGCTTCCTGTGACTCACAATCTAACGGATCATCATATCCTATGAAATCAAGCTTAGGATCATTGTAAACTGGGAACTCAATATAATTCCAAAGCGTTTCATACATTTGAACAATAAATTCAAGCTTAATACTTTGTGCAGCTCTGTCTTTTTTAGTAGCTGTTGCCTGTGATCTGAAATAAGTTGTTTCTGTATACGCCTTTATCTTATCTTCCTGAAAAAAATAGTCATATGGAAAGCCAAGTATGTTTGCTAGCTTTCTAACTTTCTCATAATCTGGCACATTCTTTCCATTTTCATATAATGATATAGACTGCTTTTTTATATTTGTCTGCATTGCAAGGTCAGTTAAGGAAATGCCATTGTATATTCTGGCATTCCTTAATCTCTCACCATTAAACTTTCTCTGTTCCATTTTATATCTCTCCTGTTCAATAGAAATTTAGGAGGATTTAAGTTTCTTCCTCCATAGCTCTAAGTGCAGGCTTAACACCAGGCTTAAGTTTAAGTGGCAATGATTTTACTTCTTCTATCTTTTCGTCTTGTTCTTCTATCGCATCGTATCCGCTCTCTGTTAAAGAAGCAAAATCTGGATTTACATATTCCATAAGACTAATCCTATCAACTTCTGCAAAATCCTTATCCAATAAAAGCATTTCGATATCTGATATTGTATGATGATCAGATGTGTACACGATGATATAATGTTTGTATCCATCAGCTTTATTAACGCTACCTTGCATAATTTTGTCGTAATCTTCTTGTAACTCTTCTGCATCAAAAGACAAACTCATGAAATCTGGATATAAATCTCCAATAAAAAGCTGCTTTGGTGCCCCTTCACAATCACTATTTTCTGCATAAAGAATGCTCTGTAAATAGTGTGGTCGTTTTCTATTCTTTCGAATAATAGTTCTTAAAGTCTGATATGTAGAAATAGTATATGTCACGCGATTTGCTCTATCAATAAGAATTCGACCTTCCCAGGGAGATCTGTTAAAAGCAAGTAACTCTACTTCATCTTTTACCACGTAGTTTCTAAGATTATCATTGATATAATCACCCGGTGCAAATATATGGCGATTATTAGTTTCAAGATGATTCTCCCTAATTTCCTGTGGAACATCTTCTGAAATAGCCTTATTGATTGCATAAACAATTTTACGAGCTAGCACTTGATTGGCGATAATTGACTTTGATCTATTATCTGGCATAGTTTTTACCTCCCGTACTATTTTTTAATATTATTTTACATAAAACAATATTTTTGTCAAGTGTTTTTTTGTTCTTTTGTTTTTTTGTTATCAGTTTTAAAAATATTCAAAGATTTGTCCATTCTCATCTTCATTTCTTCACTGAGCGAATAAATGCCCCCACTCCTCTAAAGAACCGGGCGTGCGACTTTCCCGCACCCGGTTCTTCATATGGCTAACCATATGTCTGATCTCTGTGTATCTGACACTTTTCTCTTCGAAATCAGTTTTCTCAGCACACCCATTTCTGTGTATTGGCCCTGTGATATGATATTAGCAACAGCGTCCGATATCCAAAGGCACTGCTTTTTTCCTTGTATTACATGAATAGATTCTTTCGACACCGCAGAGCTGTGTAAAATCTTACCATAACGATAAAACCCTATATTATCTTTCACTCAAGCAACAGTGTCGGCGCTCCGATTTATGAATATTTCACTGTAATACGCTCAAGACTCGCTTTAAATGCTGTGATTAGCAGCTTATTTAACAGGATTTCCTCCTATCAGATTGCATACTCTTGGTTCTTGGCTAGACGCACGGTCAGACCCTTATATGTTTTCATCATCCGGAATTGGCTCCCAAATTCCTTCTGCTTCTGCACGACTTCGGATATAATTTCGCATATCTTCAATAGATTGCCTTAACTCACCTATTGTAAAATGTGTATTGCTATGATTTTCTGGATGATGGATTTGATGTCTTACATATTCTGTTAAATCAAGATTCAGAATTTTAGTATTACCATTCTTTACATACAAATACGATCTTTTGGGTCTTCCAATTTTATAATCATTAAGCCATTGTTGAAATTCCAAAAATCCATATAACTCATTATGATATTCTTCGGTAATTTCTCCATAAGCTACATAATTCACTTCATTTAACGATGGATACTGTAAAACCGCTGGTTCCACAGAAAGTATATGTTTTCCATTTCCGTCTTCATAAATTAACCGAAGATTTTCAAAGTCAAGTTCCTTTACAATAACGGGGCTGTGGGTCGTAAGCAACACCTGTGTATTAGCAGATTGAGCTAATTCCTTCAAAGCCTTTATCAGCATCCGTTGGTTGTTGGAATGTTGGGAAGTTTCTGGTTCTTCAATTGCATAGATAATGCCAGTATTGTCACCTTCTTCAGCTCTTCGCTCGGCTTCAGCCCTGAAAAAATTTAACAGAATAAGTCTCTTGACACCGCTCCCTCTTTTATTAATAGGAATATCCTCATCACCCGAAATCGACACCGCTTTAAATACATCTGTCCATTTTAATTTATCAGCAGTAGGAATCATCGGATTCAAGCTGTTTGCAACAGCAGGATCCATTTCTCGTAGTTTTTCTAATGTTCTACTTGATACTTCCTTCAACTTTGTTTCTACAATCTCAGCTACCGAAGACAAAGTTTTCTGCAATTCTTCATCATTGACAATCTGTTTTACTGCCTCTTTTAATGGATCTTGAACTTCGCTGTCACCATCGCTGTTCTTTCGATCTGCCTGAAATAGAGAGTATACGGGCATATAAGAAGATAGTTTATCCCAGATTTTTTTAGCATCTTCTTTTGAAACATCAATCTCAATTTCCTGTAAATTAAGCTCATCAGCATAATGATTCCAAATCGATTTTCTCATTGTAGCATTCACACTTTGATTTTCACATTCTATGCCTTTGGTTGTAATAATACGTTTAAGATCAACATTTTTCTTAAGAAGTAAATCTTTACAGTCCGTATTCGTTGGATGCTTTGCTCGGATAAACACAGAAGCTTTACCACCACTTTTATATTTCTTCACTACTTCTAAAAATCCATCAGAATTCAACATGTATTCACTGGTAAGCGTGGTTTGCACTGTCGAGTCTATAATAATTGACTCCGGAAGTTCTGAAAAACATACAGAAATGACAGTTTCACTGTCGCCATCCCTTGATGCATGGGTATTAAGATCAGTCTTATCAATTTTAATTACACTATTCCCATCATTAAAGAAAATATCCAGTGCTTCAAGAATCGTGGATTTTCCTATATCATTTTTTCCGACTAACACGGTAAGATCATCAAAATAAATTTCTGTTTTTTCTTTATAACTTCTAAAATTCTTCATCTTTATAGATTCAATTTTCATAGACAAATATCCTCCTGTAAATATATATGCTGAGAAAATATAAGTTCTCACTAATTGACATACAATCCTTGTGCTGCATAAATAGTTTCTTCCAACACCACAGATCTTTGCAAGATCTCACTATTGCAATAAACTCACTTCTCACTCTGCTCTCAGGCGGCAAAGTCAGCATTCCAGTTTATAGTATTTCAGTGCTCAGTATCCATCCCCACAATCAACTGTTTACTCTTAACTCGTTCTATTACTACAATACGCTCAAAACTCGTGACAAGATTTCCATCCTCCAGATTGCCTATCCTTTACTGGGAGCACATTGTTTTCCACTAACATATTCCCAGTCAACTTATTTTCTCCCGTAATCTGAATTATCTATATAGTTTTCTATAGATTACTTCCATTTCCTCATGTTCTATCTGTACCTTCCAGAAATCAATCCTATCCCGAATTTGTTTTGCATGCTTGAGATATTTAACTCCCTGTGCATATGGCAAAAGAGACTCCAAAAATTCAATCCTTCTTTGCAGATCTGGAATAATTCCATTCACAGCTCCACCCCAATGATTAGAATCAATCTGAATCTTCTTAAACATGTCATAATCATCATTGCGGGCGAGAAACTCACGAAAGGCACGGTTTCTCAATTCTGCTCTGCTTTCTGATATTGCAGATAACAGACAGATAATCCGGTTGTCTGTCGCATATCGCTCCACAATATGCAAAACCCACTTTTCCTGTCGCTCAGGAACAAGATGATCATTTTCATTATGGACAAACATAGCCTTAAATACATTGGCATATCTCCAATCGTACAAGTCATCATAATTATCAGAGATTTTTTCAAATATACGATCAAAATATTTCAAATAATCATCTGACCGCCATAAGAACATATATTGATTATAATCATGATCTCTGCTATCTTGTGTTTTTTCATAAACAAATTCAGCATAAGCATCCACCCAGGAATCATCGATAGCCAGAAATGTAATCAAAAAATGCCCTTTATAATCAGCAAGTCTACCATTTTTCAATATAAAGAAGAAGATATCTCTCAATAAACTCATGTCAGAGGCATACTTAACGATTAAATCCTCTGGAGAATAAGCAGGTTCATAGAACAAGCCAGAAAAATATATTTCTACGATAAACTTACTGTACGTTCTTTTCTCAAATATAATTCTCGATGCCGTCACATAAATATTCTGATCCATGCTCTCAAACTTGTCCAGAAAATGTAGACGTCTATAGGGCGATGATTGTATATTTTTGTCAGATTCACTTTTCAGAAAATCAATCAGTAGCTCGTATGTATAAGAATTTACTTGCTCCTCTGGCAATACTTGAAAGAAACCTAACTGCCAATCATTTTTCAATATGAAATCTCGCTCATCTAAAGCTTCCCAAATTTCCTGACTGCTTCTTTCTGAAAATAACGGTCGCAAGACAATATCTGGACGAATTCCTATATTCGTACCACCAATTAAAATTGCATTGAACATACGCCAAGCTGTTTCCGGATCATCACATACTCTTTGTACTATAGTTTCTGTTCCATGTATTACAGAATATCGCATTTGCGATTCCGTTCTTTCATATATCAATGCTACAGCCTCGATAAAGTTTGTGAATTCATCTTTGCTCAGAGTATCAGCGTAACTGAGCAGATTTTTTTCCTTTTGCTTTTCATAATCCTCGTATTCAAGGCTGCTATATATCCAATTGTCTTCTAGCAATTCAAACAGTTTCCATTCAGAGGATTTAAACAGGTTATCATCGATTTCATATGTAATATCACATTTTTCCCAACCATACTTAAGATCGCGTACAATTAATGCCTTATTCAGGCTACTACAATTAAGAGAATCCACAATTTCCATAATTAATGGTTTATCATCTGCGACGATGCCTGCATCCTTAGCTCCTCTTACCGAAACTGCATATTTTCTAATTACAGAATACACCTCGTCCTGTACAGACTTTTCCTGAGATAATTTTTTTAGAATTTTCCAACAGACAGCGCGATATTCCTTCACACCTTTGCTATTTGTAAGATTGATATCATACATTTTAAAAGTATCACTTCTGACAAGTTCCGTAGAGCGAAACTCAAAAGATAAGGCATAACTGACATACTCCAAAACAAATCTCTGCATACGACTGCTTCTATTTGTGTATTCTCCCAGTTTATTGGCTATTATTTTTTCTGCATGATAATCATGCCTACAGGAGTCAATATCCACACAGCAATAGTTTTTCAGCCACGAATAACCGATAATCGCATTATCATCAGATTTCTGCGAATACTCCACCAAAAGTTCTATCACTGTTTCAAAGTGATGTGAATATTTATAGCCGGTAAGAAGTCCGAGAATTTCTTCTCCTGATCTAAAGATTCCTTTTTCAAAATCTATATGCTGATCCGTCACCTCTTCCTGTGGAATCTTTTCTATCTTCTCGCTAGCAATGATAAATGCTTCTTCTGATCTGAACATGTGAAACACACGGACAAAATCATCAAAACAAGCTTCCTTTTCCTGCTTAAACTTATCCCATGTTTTAATCACTTCTTCTGTTATATAAGCATGCAGATTTTCTTTGGCAAAAAGATTCAGTAACGTATTTACCGACTGTATCACACCTTCCTTAAAATGAACAAATCCAACTGTCAATACTTCTGAAAATGGTATGCTCTTTCGAGAGAAGAATTCATAATAAAGCATATAATTTGCTAAACATTGGTCTGATATGGCTGCCACCTTGTCTCTGTGGATTTCCACTACTTCCATAAAAGATAGCTGACGAATACAATCAACAAATTCATTTCTTGAAATATGTCCAATCCTGAGAATCTGATCCAAACAATCAAGCTTCTCAAGCATAACAGCTTTAACCAATGCAAGAATACCTGCCGTTAAGCATAAATTTCTATTGCTGCCTAACTTATTCTGAATAACAGTAGCATAATACTGTTCATATACTTGTGTAGCATCATGCACTGCTTCCAGAGACTGCGTTTCTTTCGCAAGCTTGCCTGCCATATACGCAATTCTCGGATTTCCTTCGGCAATCTTTATAATGGTGTCAACAAACTGCTCATTCATTATCTGCATATTGACATTAAGAAAATCTCTAATCTCTTTATCTGAAAAAGCACTCAATTCATATAGACAAGGTTTGACTTGTTTTACAACTTCACAAATCACCTCTTCCTTCGCATAATCACGAACAGTCATTATCACTTTAATCTGATAGCCTGGTTTTTTTTTGGTAATATAATCTAGGACAAGATTAAGCCCTGAAAGTTCGTTCGCATCATCAATAAAGAACAGATAACTTCCTAATCTGTCCGTATTTGCGACCAGATCATCATATAACTGTAAATTGTTACTCTTTACACAAAGAAGTTTGTAACCATCTTCCTGAGCAACAATCCGAGCTGCTTCCAAAACAATTCTTGTCTTACCAACCCCAGCCTGTCCATGAACTACAACAGTTTTATTGCTACGTATATAGGCTTTAAGTAAATCTAACTCCTCCACTCTATTTTGAAATACAGTATCCAACGGAGCTGCAGTTTCACTAGAATCATACAGTTTCACAAATTCTGCTGCTGACATAATTTGGTTTGTATCAATCTCAATTCCCAGAAAATCTCTCGCAATCGCCGGATAGTTGCGGTAAATCTGCTGTGCTATTTCATCCACGCCATAAATTGTCAGCAATATTCCTTTATCGGAACACATCTTATGCAGCTTCTGGTCATCGCCTGCTGAAAGATTTGACGATGTATGACAGCAGACAATTTCCTCAATGTATGACAGTTCCACCCCTGTTTTCTGCTGGTCAATACACTTTTCTATATCCTCCTGTATTTTATTATAAATACTATCCTGCTGCGTTGTATAAGCAACAAATACATACTTGCCATTTTCCCTAACAAAATAAGTATCCGGATTTCCTATGGTTGTCTTCAAAGTTCCTGTTTTCATTCCATAGCCCAAAATAGCTCCATACTTATCCATCTTGGACAAGAAAGTGTCACAAAACTTTTGAAATTCTCCTGCTCCTAATTGAATGATAGCGTTCTCGATAGATGTTAATTTTGACAATAGTACCTCCCCATATAAGAATCAACAAATGTATAGTTTTAACTTCTAATCAAATTTTATCACTACGTTTGAAATAAGTCTACACCTATTTGTAAAAATAGATAATTATCATACTACTATGTTCTCTTATTCCATTATCCTCCTCCCCACCACATTCAACCATTTCTCTTCCCCTCTTCCTTCTCTGACATCTCCTGTCACAAAGCACTCTACCGTCTCTAACCTACTTCCCTTCATCTCTTCCTCTGCCTCTTCCAGTACCTTCTTCCATCCTTCTTCCCTCAGATCTGTAAAGTACCTGCCTCCTGCCTCTCTCTCTTCTTCTCCATACTTGAAAGAAGCATACAGCACACCGCTATCTACTAACGCAGTTATCAGTCTCGCAATTACCTTCGGCAATAGTTCATACGGCACATGCAAAAGTGAAGCACATGCCCAAATTCCATCATACACTTCTTTTTCGTCTATCTCCTCAAAGAGCCTGCACTGTACCTCTTGACCCAAGTATGCACTTGCCTGTCTGCACATTTCTTTGGAGCCATCCAGCGCAACTACTCTATATCCACTTTCCATAAAAAATTTGCTGTCGCGTCCACTACCGCAGCCTACATCTAAAATCAGAGCTCCTGGCTTCAAATACCGCAAGAAATGTCCTCTCATTTCACTCATATCTGCATTTCGCGTTCCTTCACAAAATGCAGAGGCATTCTCATCGTAATAAGAAAGTGTCCTTTTCTCCTTCTCTCTGCTCTCTATTTCCAATTTCAGCATTCTCCCTTCTCATGCCTTGTCGCGATATCGCTTCCAGTAGTACTCTAACACGCGGTACTGCACAATATCTCTTATTTCATCTGCAAATCTTGTGCCGCCTTCCTGCAGCACAGCCTGCATCTCGTCCTTTAGCGCAATTAGATAACCTTCCTTATCTACAAAGAAGCCTTTTCCTGATTGCTTTAGGAAATTGACCGGATTTTTGGTGATATTCTGTAAATGATCCTTATCCGTCATATTTTCAAAATCAGCCTTAGTTTTACACTTATTTACATCTTTCCAGTTTGTGCCTGTCTGATAAAATTTCTTCCATGACCGTAACACATCACTTTCCGTCACAGCCATTTTCAAACTATCCACACTACCACCATCTGCTTCGCAAAAAGCACTCAGCACTGGCATCTTGTAGGACTTCTGCATACTTGTCTGCTCTAGTAACTCCAGAAAATCTCCAGCGTCTGTTCCAATCCATGCACACTTTTCTTTCTCCAAATCACCTAGCGCACTTCTAAACATAACATAATGGCGAAATGGATTTTCCTTCGCCTCTTTCAGACAATACTGATAGACAGCTTCATCCATATGTGTAAATAATTCTACTCTCGTTGGCACATGCTGCAGCAGCTCCTTCACACGGTGATATTCGTGAACAACTGCATCATGACCTTTTCGCTTTCCTTCTTCCATCTTTCTAAACAGATCAATCAACTTCAAATCAAAATCCACAATACAATCCTGAGGATATGGAAGTGTCAATGCCACATCAGCTGTTGACGCATGAAAATTGGCTGTTTCTCCGCTTAATAAATATGGTGCCAAATTTGCCTGCCTATAATTTCCTGCAAAATCAAGTACAGTCAGATACTCTTTTCCCGGCGCTTTTCTTAAGCCACGCCCTAATTGCTGCAAAAAAATGATTGGTGACTCTGTAGGACGCAAAAACATTACAAGATCGACTACCGGAATATCAACACCTTCGTTAAACATATCTACGCAAAACAATGCTTGAATCTCTCCGCTTTCTAGCTTCTTGACGGCTTCTATTCTGTCAATCCAATATGTTTTTTCATCACCCTTATTTTCTGTATTATCTTCACGGCTATATACTGCCCCTGCAGCAACACCACTTTCTGAGAAAAATCTTGCCATATGCAATGCATGCTGTCTTGAACAGCAAAAACCTAATGCATGCTTGGGGCGATATTTACGAAAGTACCCTAAAATCAACTGATCTCTTTTCGTATTTTCCAGATAAGCAGCTGTTAGCTCACTTTCTTCATAATGGCCTCTTACAAAATGTAATGCACTATAATCAACTGTGTCATCCATGATTCCATAATAATGAAATGGAACTAGCACACCTCTGTTCACTGCTTCTTTAAGCGTTATTTCATAAGGTACTTCAAAATCATACAACTCATACACGCTTCTGCCGTCCATCCGCTCTGGTGTTGCTGTCAATCCAAGCAGATAGGCTGGATGAAAGAAATCTAAAATCTTCTGATACTGATCTGACGTGCTGTGATGACATTCATCCATTACGATATATTCAAATGAATCCGGTGAGAATTTTCCCTTTAATACTTCTTCTTTTCCAAGTGAGGCAACTGATGCAAACAATAAATCAACATCCGCATCCTTTTTATCTCCTGTAAAAAAGCCATATGAATCATCTGGCCTTACATTATGAAATGCCTCTGCTGCCTGTCGTAAAATTTCCTCTCGATGCGCAACAAATAAAACACGCTTATATGGCAGGGAATCAAAGGCGGCAAGGTATGTTTTTCCAATACCTGTCGCTGCATGAACAATTCCTTTTTCAGCGCCTTCCTTTCTGCTTTTCTCCAATTCGTACAGTGCTTCTATCTGCACACCTCTAGGCTCATACTCTTTTTTTAATCCACTCTGTTTTTCTTCTTCACTCTGCTTTTCATATCTGGCAAGATCCTTAGCCACGGCAGGACGCACCCAGCTTTTTGCATATTTTTTTAGCACAGTATCCGTAATCTCAACAGATTTATTATAAAACAGATCCTCGAAGCTTGCATAAAACTGATCAAATGCCTGTTTATCAACTACGCTGCTAAGACAATAGTTCCACTCTATGCCGCTCGTTAACGCACTTCTTGAAATATTTGATGAACCAATAAACACGCGGCTTTCTTTATCTGCGTGGAAGAAATATGCCTTTGGGTGAAAAGAACGATGGCTGTCTGCATAAAAGCGAAGATCTATCTGATCACCAAGCTCACTTCTTAACAAATATAAGGCTGAGGGCTGCGTAATTCCAAGATAATTTCCTGTCAGAATGCGGATTGGAACGCCTCTTTTTTGTGCCTGCTTTAATTGGGGAAGAAGCATTTTTACACCTGATTCCATCAAAAAAGATACTATCAAGTCTATTCGTTTTGCATGTGCCATGCTAATTTCCAGCTGCCAGAACAAATATTTTTCTTTTTTCTCGCCTGTGACTACGGCAAGCGAAGCGATATCTTCCATTACTTCTAACTCATTCACATCTATATTCATCTTTTTATCTGCCTTTCCCCGAGTTTTCGTCTTTCTTTACCAACAATTTTATCATGTTTATGGTGGATCTTCAAGTTTTTTCCACCTTGCTTTTTCCTCCCCTAAATGTTACACTATTCATTACTACCCCAAACTAATGAGAAAGGATTCTCCTATGACCCTTATTACCACCCTTGAGGGCTTTGTACTAAGCATTCCTGCTTTTTTCTCAAATGCCCTTCAAGCTTTCACTACTTTTATACAAAAAACGACTGGTATCTCGCCGGCCGATCTGCACCATATCTTACGCTGGACTGGTATATTTTTGCTTGCGTTTCTTCTTTTTTTAATTTTAAAGCGTCTTTATCATCTATGGCTTCCTGGTCATTTTGCCCGCCGTTATGGTATTAGCCGTCTGCCGAAGCATACTATTATTAAGCGTCGTTTTCGTCTGCCGCTTACGCGAAATTCTTATGTTCTTCGCTTTCCGTCCTGGCGCTATGCCAATCAGGATAAGACACGTGATCAGAGGCGTAAGGGCAATAAAATCAATTGGAAAAACAGCTGTCTTATGATTGACTCTTATAAGATTTTCATGAAAAACCCTATGCAGATGGTTCGTCTTGTGCGTCATTTGCGTGAGGAGGGCTATGAGATTTTGCCTTGTGCTATTGAGATTGAAAAGAAAAAGCTGCTGCGTAAGAGTGATGACACTTACAGAAGCGGCTCTTCCCACGAGCTTCACAAACGCTTTCAGGATGATCCGTTTGCGTTTGAGGAATATTGTGCCGCTCTTTTTCGCGCAATGGGCAAACGGGCACATACAACGCCTCGCACTAATGACGGCGGCTATGATGTTATTATAAGCGATGATAATGGTCTAAATGGCATTGTTGAATGTAAGTGCTATGCGCCTGACTCTAAGGTTGGACGTCCGCTGCTTCAAAAGCTTGTAGGTGCCTGCATGGCTTATCCGATTCGCCTTGATTATCTTATTTTTGTAACGACTAGTGATTTTTCTGAGGAGGCACGGACATTTGCTCAGGATTTTCAAAAGCGTGAAAAGATAAATTTTTCACTTATCAATGGTCAGACTTTATCAAATCTTTCTGAGAAATATTTATCTGAGTCTTCTTCTAAGAAAAAGATGAAGCGCCCTATTGATGACTGGAAGCAGTGGCAATTGACTACGGCTGACCTAAAAGAATATGTTCCGCCTGATCTTTATGATCGCTTGTAAAGAAACAAGACCTGCTTCAAGTGTCCGGCTCGTGAAATCCATTCACCTACAGGCTTTGCTGCAAGTATTGATATATCGTGAACTGTAATTTAAAAACAGCCCGGCTTTGATATGTACCCCCAATACTGGACACCCAGTATTGGGGGTATTTTTATGAAATATAGTTATGAATACAAGAAAAAGTGTGTGGAATTGTACCGC
>JABLTO010036521.1_pt1 | contig 20980 bp, 17 predicted proteins | sample 7160091 | NCBI WGS metagenome assembly JABLTO01 (sample SAMN14651225, study PRJNA627086) | human gut metagenome | isolation source: feces | host: Homo sapiens
AAGTGGTTTTTCTATGTGTTCTATCCGCTGCACCTGCTGGTGCTGGGGATTCTTCGTTGGGTGGTGTTTGCGTAAATGAAGCAGGACAGGCAGCAGGAACTGCATTTCGAAGATCTGGCAAAGCAGTTTACGGAAGATATTTCCCGAAGTAAGCGGATATTTTCCATGGAAGATGCCATGCAGGACAACACCATGCGAAAATCCGTGCAGAAGCATCGGCGGAAAATGAAACGGAAAACAGTTCTGGAATACGCAATTGCTTTTTCAGCAATCGCAGTGGGACTTCCCGTTTTACTGTGGTATCTGTACCGTCAGTTTTTGCTGTTCCGGCAAATGCCGGAGGTGGTGCAGTTCTACTTGCAGCGTCCGGTTCTGGGCGTGGCAACGCTTCTGGGCGGCGGCTTGTTTGCATGGGCACTGTACCATGCGAAAAAATAAGAGCCTGTAGGAAAGGTGTGGACAAGCATGTTCGGATTCTTCAAAAAGAAAAAAGCACCGGAGCAGGTATCTGATATGCCGTGTGTTCTGGCGATAGCCGACTGCATCAGCCGCAGTAATCCGGCAGTGCATGCCGATCTGGAGCAGTGTCTGAACGAACCGGCAGCCTATGCGGCACGGTTTGCGGAGCGTTTCGAGGAACGCGGCATAGATGCGGCAGCCTGTGATGCGGACACGCTGTGCTGGATCGCCATGGTGGACGAACTGGAAGCCGTGCATGACCTGATCGGTGTGGACAGCAGCTCGGAACCGGAGGATTTCCTCTGGGCAGTGTCCCGGCTGAACGGCGGTGAAAAGTCGGACCTTTCCGGACTGGACTTGTCGGAGGACGGGGACGTGTTCCAATGGTGTGCCGTCTGCAATGCGTATCTCCGGCAACAGGACATGCTGCTCTGCGGCGTGGACATTGACAGTGATGACTTACAGTTGATTTTGGTGACAACCATGGAATATGACAAAATTTCTGCGTTGGCAGAACAAGCCGGATACCGCATTGCTCCGGCGGAAACATTGTAATGCCTGAACAGAAACTAAACGCAATGAGAAACAATTTGAGGAGGAAAATCAAATGGCAAAAATTCAGATGAAAACGCCGCTGGTCGAGATGGACGGCGACGAGATGACCCGTGTTCTGTGGCAGTGGATCAAGGACATTCTGCTGACACCGTATGTAGACCTGAAGACCGAATACTACGATCTGGGGCTGGAATATCGGGAAAAGACCAAGGATCAGGTAACGGTAGACAGTGCCAACGCCACCAAGAAGTATGGTGTTGCTGTCAAGTGTGCCACCATTACCCCGAACGCTGCAAGAATGCCGGAATACAACCTGTCCCAGATGTGGAAAAGCCCGAACGGCACCATTCGTGCCATTCTGGACGGCACCGTTTTCCGTACCCCGATTCTGGTAAAGGGCGTAGAGCCGTATATCCCGACTTGGACTGCTCCGATCACCATTGCCCGTCACGCTTACGGTGATGTATACAAGAACACCGAAATGAAGGTAAAGCAGGGCTCTAAGGCAGAACTGGTCGTTACCGATGCAGAGGGCAACGAGAGCCGTGAACTGATCTTCAACTTTGAGGATACCGACGGCATCATTCAGGGACTGCACAACAAGAACAACTCGATTGCCGGCTTTGCACGGGCATGCTTCAACTATGGTCTGGATCTGCATCAGGACGTTTGGTTTGCAACCAAGGATACCATTTCCAAGAAGTACGACCACACCTTCAAGGATATTTTCCAGGAGATCTACGACAACGAGTACAAGGAAAAGTTCGAAGCAGCAGGCATTGAATATTTCTACACTCTGATCGACGATGCAGTGGCTCGTGTGATTCGTTCTCACGGCGGCTACATCTGGGCTTGCAAGAACTATGACGGCGATGTAATGTCCGATATGGTTTCCACCGCTTACGGTTCTCTGGCAATGATGACTTCTGTTCTGGTTTCTCCGGACGGCATCTATGAATATGAGGCTGCACACGGCACTGTGCAGCGGCACTATTACAAGTACCTCAAGGGCGAAGAAACTTCCACCAACTCTGTGGCAACGATCTTTGCATGGAGCGGTGCACTGCGGAAACGCGGCGAAATGGATAACCTGCCGGAACTGATCGCTTTTGCAGACAAGCTGGAAAAGGCAACCATTCAGACGATCGAAGACGGTGTCATGACTGGCGACCTGTATCTGATCTCCAAGCTGGAGAACAAGAAGAAGGTCAACTCCAAGGAATTCCTGGAAGCAATCAACGAGCGTCTGGTAAAGCTGATGGCGTAAGAACCGGCTTACAGAATGGAAATCGGTTTATAGGAGAGCGATTCGTTTGACACAAAAATATGATGCATCGTCGTCTGTTGTGCGGCGGCTGCCCCGTTATTATCGGCTTCTGGGCGAACTGGAACGAAACGGACAGGTTCGCACTTCTTCGCGGGAACTGGGCAGGCGGCTGGGTATGACGGCATCGCAGATTCGGCAGGATCTCTGCTGTTTCGGCTGTTTCGGACAGCAGGGCAGCGGCTATTCCGTGGCGGAACTGCGGGAAAATTTACAGAAGATCATGGGTCTGACGGAACAGCTTCCGGCGATCGTGGTCGGTGCAGGCAGTCTGGGAAAAGTGGTTTCGGAAAACGTCCGCTTTGAACAGCGTGGCTTCCGGCTGGTGGGGATTTTCGACATCAAGCCGGAACTCATCGGCAGACAGCTTGCCGGACTGCCGATCCAGTCCATGGACGAATTGGATGATTTTTGTGCTGCCAATCAGCCGGCAGCCGCGGTGCTGTGTCTGCCGAAAGAATCGGCACAGGCAGTGGCGGAACGGCTGGTTTCGCTGGGAGTACGGGGACTGTGGAATTTCAGTCACTGTGACCTTGCCGTGGAGCAGGCACAGGTTGTGACCATGCATCTGGACGACAGCCTGATGACGCTTTCTTATAAGCTGCATAATCTATAAGCCAAAAGGGTACCGGTTTCAATAAGAACCTGTGCCCTTTTTTGGAAAGATGGAAAGGAAAGACGACTATGTCACAGACACAAGACACCTCTGTCATTCTGGTGTGTGCCGGAAACGCCACCAGAATGCAGGGAAAAAATAAGATTCTTCTCCCGCTGGGAGATACTAACGTCATCGGTATGAGCATGCGTGCATTCGAAGCCTGCCCCAGAGTGGCAGAGATCATTGTAGTGGCACGCCCTGCCGACCATGATGCCATTCGGGAAACCGCAGAGCAGTGCGGCATCACCAAGTTTCACGCCATTGTTGCCGGCGGTTCGACCCGACAGGAAAGCGTTATGTGCGGACTGCGGGCACTGTCCAAGGGTACGACAATGATCGCCGTACACGACGGTGCAAGACCGCTGGTCAAAACGGAGCAGATCGCACAGGTGATTCAGGACGCGTCTGTATTCGGCGGGGCAACACTGGGCGTGCCGGTGAAAGACACCATTAAAGTTGTCAACGACCGGCTGATCGTGGACACCCCGTACCGTCCCCACCTGTACATCACCCAGACACCGCAGGTGTTCAAGCGGCAGCTGTACTTTGAAGCAGTGACGTTTGCCGAGGAGCATGCACTGGATTTCACTGATGACTGCCAGCTGATCGAGGCGATCAACTGTAAGGTCTACATGACCGAGGGGGACTATACCAACATCAAGATCACCACGCCGGAGGACATCGCCATTGCAGAGATTCTGCTGGCACGGCAGAAGGAGGAAGCATAAATGGAGAGATTACCGTTTCGGATCGGGCACGGCTATGACGTGCACCGCCTTGTGGAAAACAGAAAGCTGATTCTGGGCGGCGTAGAGATCCCCTATGAAAAGGGACTGCTGGGGCACTCTGATGCAGACGTGCTGCTCCATGCGGTTTCCGATGCTCTGCTGGGGGCGTTGGCACTGGGGGACATCGGCAAGCATTTCCCCGATACAGATCCTGCCTATGCCGGTGCTGACAGCCTGAAGCTGCTGGAACTGGTGGTGGAAAAAGTGCGGGAACAAGGCTATGCAGTAGGCAATCTGGACGCAACGGTGCTGTGCCAGAAGCCGAAGCTTGCCCCTTATATCGACTCCATGCGGGAAAAGATCGCAGCAGCATGCGGCGTATCCGCAGAGCAGGTCAGTGTAAAAGCAACCACGGAAGAAAAGCTGGGCTTTACCGGCGAAGGACTGGGCATTTCTGCTCACTGTGTGTGCCTGCTGGTAAAGGCATAACAGACTCTTGTATTTCACAAAAATGCTCGTGAATACATCAAGTATCCACTCCGCTTTTTGTTTCATCTGACGAAAAATTTGACGACGCATCTGTCGCACAATCTTTGTGCGGTATTGCCATAACTCCTGTCACCCCATTGCTGTCCCTTTGCATATACTGAAACGGGGAAGTGTTTCCCCGATTTTATTGCAAAGGGGTGAGAAGATGTTGGAATGTAAGGCGGCAATGGTTTCGTATACGCAGGCAAATCGGGCAAAACGGGTGTTGCAGCAGCATGGCATCTCCAGTGCGATCTACCGGCTGGAGCATCTGGGGCCAGAGGGCTGCGGCTTTGTCCTGAACGCGAATGCAGACTGCGGCCGTGTATCCGCACTTCTGTCCAGAGAGGGGATCCCGTTCCGGAGTCCTCAAGAGGGGCGTGATGTCCGGTGACAGTCAATTTTGATAATGCAGCGACCACGTATCCCAAGCCGCCGGAGGTTCGCCGTGCGGTGGCAGATGCAGTGGTACGCTATGGAAACGCCGGACGCGGCGGGCATGTGATCGCGGAACGCACGTCGGAACTGGTCTATCACGCCAGAGAAACCGTGGCGGAATTTTTTGATGCCAAGGTAGAGAATACGATTTTTACCCTGAATTGCACCCACGCTCTGAACGTGGCAATTCAGGGCATTCTCAAATCCGGCGACCATGTGATCTTCAGCGACTTGGAACACAACTCGGTCTACCGTCCCATTATGGCACTGGCACGGGCAGGAAAGGTCACCTACAGCATGCTGGAGGTTTCTGCCGACAACAGCGAAACGCTGCGGCGGCTGGCGGGATTGGTTCGACCAAATACCAAGGCGGTGGTCTGCACCATTGCCAGCAACGTGACGGGGCAGATCCTGCCCTATCGGGAAATCGCCCAGTTCTGCCGCAGCCGGAACATCTGCATGATCGCAGACGGGGCACAGGCATGCGGGATCCTGCCCCTGTCATTGGAACGGGACGGCATGCATATCCTGTGTACCGCCGGTCACAAGGGGCTGTACGGCAGCACCGGCACGGGAATCCTCATGACAGACTGCACATTTCCCATACAGCCGCTGATGCAGGGCGGCACAGGCAGTGCTTCCCGCAGTCCGGAGCAGCCGGACTTTTTGCCGGATCGTCTGGAATGCGGCACGCTGAACGTGATCGGAGCTGCGTCCCTCTGTGCCGGCATCGACTTTGTGCGGCGGCAGACGGTGGCAGGCTTGTACCGTCACGAGAGCCACCTCTGCCAGCTGCTCTGCGATGCACTGGCGGAGATACCGGAGATCACGGTCTACCGGCAGCCGGACGTGGCATATGTGCCCATTGTTTCCTTTACGGTGGCAGGGGCTTCGCCGGAAGAAACCGCAGACTACCTGAACCGGCAGGGGTTCTGTCTGCGTGCCGGACTGCACTGTGCACCGCTGGCTCACGAAAAGCTGGGCACCAAGGACGGAACAGTTCGGTTCGCTCCGTCGGTGTTCAGCAGGGCATCAGATACGCTGCGGCTGGCGGCAAACCTGAAAAATTATGTCAATATTCTGAAAAGTCCCGAAAACCTATTGAAAAATTCCGGTGATATGTTACAATAGGTATATGGGATATGTTTTGAACAGAAAATCGGCAGACAGGAGGCACAGCATGCCTTTTGTCTGCTACATAGACGAATTGCCAATGACAAAATACAGGAAAGCAGGAAACAGAGCACGCCTGTTGGCTCTGTTCCCTGTTTCCACAGAAGTCGGAAAGGAAGATGATGCACATGGCTTTACGGGATATACTGGATATGATTTTCAGCGTCATCAAAACAGCACAGCCGGTGGATATACTAGACATACTGGTACTCTCCTATGTGGTATATCTCGGTATGAAACTGATACGGGAAACACGTGCCGGTCAGCTGATCAAGGGTATTTTTCTGTTGCTTCTCGTGTACATTATCGCTTCATGGATCAACATGAAAGCCATTTCCTATCTTCTTTCCGAAACGCTGAATATTGGCTTGATCGCTCTGATCATTTTGTTCCAGCCGGAGCTGCGGCGAACGCTGGAAAAGGCAGGGTATACCAAACTGGGACTGCGGTTCAGCGGCAGCTCCAACGTGGACAGCGGTGTGTGGAGCCGCACCATTGATGTGATTTGCGATGCCTGTGTAGAACTCTCGGCGACCTCGACCGGAGCACTGATCGTCATTGAACGGCAGACACGTCTGGGAGAACAGATCGACAACGGCACGATACTCGATGCGATTCCCAGCAAGGAATTATTCGGGAATATCTTTTTCAACAAAACGCCGCTGCATGACGGTGCAGTGATTATTCGGGACGGCAAGATTCTGGCGGCAGCATGCTTTCTCCCCAAGCCTCAGAAAGAGGAACTTATCAATAAGCGGCTGGGTTCCCGCCATCGTGCGGCGATCGGCATGAGCGAAAACTCTGATGCCATTGTGATCGTGGTTTCAGAGGAAACCGGTGCCATTTCCGTGGCGGAAAACGGCGTGCTGAAAAGCGGCTTTACGCGGGAATCCCTCCACCAGCTTCTGACCAAGCGGCTGATTACCGCCAGCGAGGAAACCACGATCGGAAAGGTGGCACGGAAGATCCCGTTCCTCAAACGGCACCACAAGGACGACGGAAAGGAGAAGGACAATGCCCAAAAATCTCTGGAAGAACCGACAGAAAAAGACATCACAGAAGAATCAGAGCAGCGGCACTAATGGGACATTGTTCCAGCGGCTGTACGAGAGCCGTCCGGCAATGATGGCAACTTCGGTGGCGATTGCCATTGTTCTCTGGTTTGTGATCTCCATTGCCATTTATCCGACCACACCCCGTACCCTGCACCATGTGCCGCTGAAAGTGGAAATTGCCGGCACTTCTGCCGAGGAAAACGGACTCAGCGTCATCGACTATGACGTACAGGACGTGACGGTCCAGATCGAGGGCAACCGCTCCAAGGTGGGCAACATCGATGCGAACAATCTGACGGCAACGGCTGTGGTGGAAAATGTCACCTCTGCCGGCACGAAAAAGCTTTCCATTACGGTCAGCGGCAATGAAAACGAACAGTTCAATGTCAAGTCCATTTCGCCAGCTACAGTGAATGTGACCTTTGATAAAATCGAAACCTATACCTTTGAGATCAAGGCTTCTGCTCCGAATCTGACATTTGCAGACGGCTGTGTGCTGGACGAGGAGAACTTCGCCTGCACACCGTCTACCATTGATGTCACCGGTCCCCAGCAGCAGCTGAATCAAGTGGCATACTGCGTGGCAGAAACTCAGCAAAAGGAGCAGCTGAGTGCCTCCAAAATTCTGACCACAGATACGCTGCTCTTCTATAATGAAGCAGGCACACAGGTAGACTCCACAGATTTTACCTATGATGTGGCGGCGTTCTCGCTGGAAGTGCCGGTACTGTATCAGAAAACCATGGACATCACCTATCAGATCACCAATGCACCGGCAAACTTCGATCTGGAAGCTCTGAAAAAGCGGCTGAACCTGTCAGAACAGCAGATCACCCTCGCAGCACCCAATACTTCTATGGAGGAAATGAGCGAGTTCAATATTGGTTCAGTGGCTCTGCGGGATATTGATCTGAACTACTCCAATGACTTCGTAGTCAATGTGCCGGACGACTATGTGAACCAGTCCGGATTCTCTACCGTGACACTGGCACTGGATTCCACAGATCTGGTGAAAAAGGATTTTGTCATCTCGGATATTGGCGTAGTCAACGCACCGGCAACGTATAATTTCAATGTGTTGACCCAGCAGCTGAAAGTCAGCATTATCGGTCCGGCTGATGTGATGGAAACGCTGGATGCCAGCGACCTCACCGCCAACGTGGATCTGCTGAGTTACTCCACGCAGGCGGGAGCCGTAGACGGTGACACGGTGACCTTTAATTATACGCCTACGATCACTTGCAGCAAGTACAATACCGTATGGGCAACTGGTGATTATCGTGTTGCAGTGCAGGGCGTGCGGACATCGGGCAATCCGACTGTGAATTCCGAACAAACGCAGTCAGATCTGTCGGAAAATAGCAATCATTAACAAGGGAAAGATTGGATAAAGTATAAATGAAAAGGCGGCGTTTCAAAGAGCTGCCTTTTCTTTTTTTATTTAAAGTCGTATTTTTGTTTCTATGTGAAATACTTTTATGCAACATGCACAAAACAAAACACATAAATTCTCCTGCCAAGTTCGAATGTTAATAGTTTATACATTTACATTCGAGGGGAAAGTTGTTATAATAGTGTATAGCTAAAAAATGAATGTGTCATTTTTGAAGCGTAAACGCCGCGGACAGTCTGCCGTCCACGGCGGACAATAAGACAGCTGATTGCATATCAGCTGACATTCGTGCATACAAAAGAAATTGGGACTGATGAAAACCAATTAAAAGAAAAAGGAGCGATATATATGAGCAAGATCATTCGCAAAAGAGTCAGTGCACTGCTTGTCAGTGCACTTATGGTGGCAAGTTCTGTTACAGTTACTTCCGGCAGCTTTTTTGTTGAAGCAGCAGGAAGTACTGTAACGATCGGAAAGACACTGGAAACCTCCGTTCCGAATCCGGAGGACAAGGACAATCCGCTGAACGCAGACAAGTGCACATATATGTGCAAGGCTGCAACTGATGCGTATACTTCGTTTACAGATACCAAGGGCAAGTCGCCAGCGGATATTTGCGGCGACAGCATCACCACCTTGCAGTTTAATCTGAAGTCTGATCAGATGGTCACAGATTTCTCCTACTACTTTGGTGCATCGGACACCAAGGCAAACGGCTACTGGTGGGGCTTTGAGAAAACGGATTCCAAGGGTGCTATCAAGTGCACACCGTATGCCAAGGAATTTTCTGTAGTTGTAGAACTGCCGTCCAGTGTAGCCAAGGAGCTGACTAGCAATAAGAATGCAAAGTTCCAGTTCCAGAACTGCTATACCGGACTGATTGACGAAGAAGACCAGTCCACCCGTACACAGGATGCCAGCATTGAATTGGTTTCCATTACGGTAAACGGTACGGAAGATACCAGCAACGGTGAAAAGCCGTGGTGGATCAAGGTCGTTGACCCGACTCTGCCGAAGGGCGAGGAAAACACCGGCGGTCTGTACTACTCCAGTGCAAACGGCAACGGTGAGATCAGTTCCGTAGAGCAGAACGGTGACACTATGACTGTTAAGTCGCTGCACTCCCTGAAGCTGGATAATCTGGACATCAAGCTGACACCGGGTGACAACTGCAGCGAAGAATATTATGCTTCTGATGCATTCAAAGAAAAGAACAACGGTGTGGCTTATGAATCTGAATCGCAGATTCGTGAAGCTGGTCTGCCGCTGAACAGCCACAAGTTTACTTATGGTGAATTCAATTTCATTCCGGGTGCAACCGTTGCCAGCAATGCAAAGGTAAAGTCCCTGAGCGTTACCATCAAGCTGGACGATGAAAGTGCAAATGTAAACCGCTTTATGTATGGCGGCGGTCTGAACGTGAAGTATAAGAGCCTTGCAGATACAGAGTATGCGAAGGAGCAGGCTGGTCTGAAGGGCGGTTCCGGCGAAGGCGGCGTAGCCAAGACGGTAGGTTATTGGTACAATGATGTTGGTGCAGAAACACTGGCAGAATGCACCGAAGCCGGCGTAAAGTGGGGCAACGGCGAAGGCGACTTCAAAGTTGGCGGCGGCACTGATCTGGCAAAACAGGAGATGGGCAGCTACTTCACAGTTACGTGGGACGTTCCGGAACAGGTCGTTGACTGCGAAACACTGGCAGAAAAGAGCCAGATTTCCTTCCAGCTGTGGTATGCAGCTCTGAAGGGCGGCAAGTTTGTGGACTGCAGCATTGTTTCCGCAGCCCTGACTTATGAAGAAAGCATTACATTCCCGTACAGCGGTTCTGCTTCTGTGAAGAACGCAGGTACTGAAATGACCGGTACAGCTGCGGAGATCCCGTATGCAGATTTCGGCATGAAGTATGAAAAGACTGCTGACGTATATGCAGTACAGTTCGATGTAACTACCGATCAGGAAGCAAATCAGGTTCTGGTTGGTGCAGGTACCACGATGCTGGAAAAGGCTGGATTTCCTGACAACTGGTTCCAGTCTGATGACCTGTTTAAGAATGAAGGTCTGAACAGCACAACTCCGGCAATGCTGTATTGGGAAAAGAGCACCGCAGGCAATCGTCCGGACTCTAACGATGACACATTGGCAGATGAGGCGTACAAAGACGCTTCTGGCACAAAGACTTATACTTATATGTGGATCATGCCGCCGTCTGTTGCTGAGGGAATCCGTCAGGAAGAAACCGGCAACCTGCTGAATGCACTGAATTCAGTGGATACCGAATCGGAAGATGCACATCTGAGCTTCGGTGTCTGGTATGCAGGTCTGGGCAGCAAGGAATCCAGCAAGTACACCATTAACAACGTAACCGTTTTCTATGCAGCAGACGACAAGAACAACGAGAAGAAGCTGGATATGTTCGAGGATACTCTCGAAGTACAGGATTCTATCGATGTTGTGATCGGCGAAAGCGAAACTCTGACAGTAAACATTCCGAACTGCACCGGCACCATGGCAGACAGAACCGTTGCAGGTGTAGCAGCAGACAAGGACGACGCTCTGAAGCTGGTTATCACTGGTAAGAATGTTGGCTCTAGCACGCTGACAGTTACCACACCGGGCGGTCAGACGAAGGAAGTTACTGTAAACGTGCTGCCGCAGCAGACTACTGTTACAACAACTGAAACAACCACTACTACTACAACCAGTGCAACGACTACTACAACAGAAAAAATAACTACTACCGTTGGTTCTACAGAAACCACCACTACGACAGAAGAAGTGATCATTCCGCTGTATGGCGATGTGAACTGCGACAGCCGTGTAGACATTACCGATGCAGTTATGCTGAACAAGGCAATTGCCGGTGTTGTAACACTGGGCACCCGTCAGCAGAAGGCAAATGCAGACTGTGACGGCGATGGCGAAATCGCTTCCAACGATGCAGTCGCTTTGCTGAAGTTCCTGGTATCTCTGGTAAAGCAGCTGCCGTATGCAGACTAATGCACACTTGAGCAATTTTCTAATCATTTTATCATAACTCAAAAGAGCCGCAGAGCGAAATGCCCTGCGGCTCTTGTTATTTGCTGGCGGTGTGGGTGAGGGGCTGGTCTGCCTCCTCCAGTTTTTTTCGGAGCTTGCGAATGATCTTCTTTTCCAGTCGGGAGATGTAGGACTGGGAAATGCCAATGGCTTCGGCGACCTCTTTCTGAGTGCGTTCCTTGCCGCCGCAGAGCCCGAACCGCATCTGCATGATCTCCTGTTCCCGCGGTCCCAGTTCTGAAACCGCTGCGAGAAGCATCTCCCGTTCGGCTTCGTTTTCAATGTCGCGGCTGACCACGTCCTCGTCCGTTCCCAGAATATCTGACAGCAGCAGTTCGTTGCCGTCCCAGTCCGCGGAAAGTGGCTCGTCAATGGAGATCTCTCCCCGCAGCTGGGCGTTTTTCCGCAGCACCATGAGGATCTCATTTTCAATGCAGCGGGAGGCGTATGTCGCAAGCTTGATCTTTTTTTCGGGGCAAAATGTTTCCACCGCCTTGATGAGCCCGATCGTGCCAATGGAGATCAGATCCTCCAGTCCCAGACCGGATGATTCGAACTTTTTGGCGATGTATACCACCAGGCGGAGATTGTGCACGATCAGTGTTTCGCGGGCTTCGGTGCTGCCGGCATGCAGCTGGGCGAACACTTCCTGTTCCTCCTCCTTGGACAGCGGCGGGGGAAAGGTGTCAGAGCCGTTGATGTAGTCGATGCGGCAGGGACCGGACAGCAGTTCCCGCAAATGGCAGAGCAGTTTCCGGAACTTCGGAAAATCGATGGTCATAGAAAAAATCTCCTTTCATTCCATGAGCATAGGGTGAAAAATGGCACTTGGCTGCGTGCCGGCAATGCCGACCATGGCGTGTACGCTGCGGCTTTTCTCCGTGGAGAGGTTGCGGATACAGACCTCGTCCGGTCGGAACAGGGGAACCAGTCCCTCTGCGGTCACTGTGGTACAGGGCACCAGCCGGTAGCCGCGAAGCTGTTCCACCGGTGTGCCGGCAAGCAGCGGCTCCAGTGCGGCAGCACTGCACACAATGACAGGCGTACCGGAAAAGGTGTCGGTGAGGTTGTTTCCGGTGTCGGCAAGTCCGTCCAGCATCAAGCGGCGTTCGCCCAGCCGCAGAAAGACCTGAAACCGGCTGTCGGTGTGGCGTTTCCTGCCGCGGAGCAGGGTGCAGAGATGCAGCAGAGAATATGCCGCGGCAGTGAATAGAATCAGCTGAAACAGGGAAAAATCCAGATAACAGCAGCTGTTCCCCCATGTGGCAAAGCCCTTTTGTGTCAGACTGCCGATGCCGAGAATCGCCCCCGCCAGCAGAAAGTTGCAGAGAAAAAAGCAGCCCCACTGGCGGAAGAAACTCTCCCGATGCAGACCGAACGCCATTGTCACGGACAGAGCAGCTGCCAGAAGCTTACACACCAGCTGAAACCATGCCGGCAAGGGCGGCAGCAGGATCAACAGGGAAAACAGGCTGCTCCCCGCCGCTGCCAGTCCGCACCGTATCCAGTGCAAAGGCGTATGCGTCAGTTTTGCCGCAGCACGCAGCAAAAAATAGTTGACATAGAGGCTCTGCAGCAGCAGAACGTCCAGATAGATCGTGGGCACTGTTCATCACCTCTTTCAAGAGTATAGCATGTTTTCCATGCGATACCTGTCGGGAATAGGGGACGGCTGCGGGCGGAAATCGGTGAACAATCTGTGGCTTGACGAGAGGACGGGAAATATGCTATAATAGCAGTGACAAAGGTGTCACAGATGGGGATCTATGGACATCGTTGTCACAGAAGAAAAACCGTCCATGATTCAATGGAACCGACCGGTACAGTCCGCATAAGAAATGCTGCTGTACTTTCCACAAATCTCTCACGCTTTGGAAATCTCAGGGCAATACCGCACAATCTTTGTGCGGTATTGCCTCAGGACTTGTTTCGTATCTTTGGATACAAACAGCCGCCTCAGGGGATTCTTCTACCCTGAGGAGCACCGGACTGTTTCGGCGTTTCCCAAAAAAGGAGTATTTGAATGAATCAAACAGAAAACAATCGACCGTTAGTGGATGGCGTTCCGGCGTTGGAACGCAAGCTGGAGGAAGTGCGTCGTGCACAGGAACAGTTTGCAACGTTCTCGCAGGAACAGGTAGACCGGATCTTCCAGGCAGCGGCTCTGGCAGCCAATCACGCCAGACTGCCGCTGGCAAAAATGGCTGTGGAAGAAACCGGTATGGGTGTGGTAGAAGACAAGGTGATCAAGAACAACTATGCCGCCGAGTATATCTACAACGCCTATAAGCACACCAAAACCTGTGGCATTATCGAACAGGATCCCGCTTATGGCACCATGCGGATCGCAGAACCGATCGGGGTAGTGGCTGCGGTCATTCCCACCACCAACCCCACCTCTACCGCGATTTTTAAGTCGCTGATCTGCCTGAAAACCAGAAATGCGATCATCATTTCGCCCCACCCCCGTGCAAAAAAGAGCACGATCGCTGCGGCAAAGATCGTACTGGACGCAGCAGTCAAGGCTGGTGCACCGGAAAATATCATTGGCTGGATCGATGTGCCGTCTTTGGAAATGACCAATACCCTGATGCAGGAGGCAGATATTATTCTGGCTACCGGCGGTCCGGGCATGGTTCGTGCGGCGTATTCCAGCGGAAAACCGGCACTGGGCGTTGGTGCCGGCAACACACCGGCAGTCATTGACGCTTCTGCGGATATTCAGAAAGCAGTCAACTCGATCGTACACTCAAAGACATTCGACAACGGCATGATCTGTGCTTCGGAGCAGTCGGTCATCGTGGATACCGGCATCTATGACACTGTCCGGAAAGAATTCCAGAAGCGTGGCTGCTATTTCCTCACACCGGAGGAAACCGAAAAGGTAAGAAAGACCATTCTCATCAACGGAGCACTGAACAGCAAGATCGTAGGACAGCGGGCGGCTGCCATTGCCGGACTCGCCGGCGTGACGATCCCGCAGGAAACGCGGGTGCTGATCGGGGAAGTGACCTCGGTGGACATCAGCGAAGAATTTGCACATGAAAAACTCTCTCCGGTGCTGGCAATGTATCGCTCGGAGAATTTTGAACAGGCTGTAGCATATGCCGACCAGCTGATCAGGGACGGCGGCTACGGTCATACAGCTTCGCTCTATGTGGACGAAGTCAACCACAGAGAAAAGATCGACCAGTTTGCAGCACGTATGAAAGCGTGCCGTATCGTGATCAATACCCCGTCCTCTCACGGCGGTATCGGCGACTTGTACAACTTTAACCTTGCACCGTCCCTGACGCTGGGCTGCGGCTCTTGGGGCGGCAACTCGGTTTCGGAAAATGTCGGTGTCAAGCACCTGCTGAATATCAAGACTGTCGCTGAGAGGAGAGAAAATATGCTGTGGTTCCGCACACCGCAAAAGGTGTACTTCAAAAAAGGCTGCCTGCCGGTGGCTCTGCGTGAGATCGAAGAAGTCCTGCACCGGAAGCGTGCATTTCTGGTAACAGATGAATTCCTGTTCAAAAGCGGCAAGATGAGCTGCATTACGGAACCGCTGCAGAAAATGGGCATTCCGTATCAGGTATTCTCTGATGTACAGTCCGATCCCACACTGGCGTGTGCCAAGGAGGGTGCGGAACTGATGCGGTCGTTCCAGCCGGACGTGATCATTGCACTGGGCGGCGGCTCCGCAATGGACGCAGCAAAGATCATGTGGGTGCTGTATGAACATCCCGATGCAGACTTTGCAGACATGGCAATGCGGTTTCTCGACATTCGCAAGAGAACCTATGAGTTCCCTGAAATGGGCGAAAAGGCATATTTCATTGCAGTGCCGACTTCCTCCGGTACTGGTTCGGAAGTGACACCGTTTGCGGTGATTACCGATGAGGCGACCGGTGCCAAGTATCCGCTGGCAGACTATCAGCTGCTGCCGAACATGGCGATCATTGACACTGACCTGATGATGTCCCAGCCCCGTGGCCTGACTGCGGCTTCCGGTATCGATGCCATGGTACACGCACTGGAAGCATATGCCTCGGTAATGGCAACCGATTTCACCGACGGTCTGGCACTGAAAGCACTGAAGAACATCTTCACCTATCTGCCGGAGTGCTACGAAAATGGCGAACATGCACCGGTGGCACGGGAAAAGATGGCGAATGCTTCCACCATGGCAGGTATGGCGTTTGCCAATGCCTTTCTGGGTGTGTGCCACTCTATGGCACATAAGCTGGGTGCATTCCACCACCTGCCTCATGGCGTGGCAAATGCTCTGCTGATCACCGATATTATGCGGTATAACATTGCAGATGCTCCCCAGAAAATGGGCACTTTCTCCCAGTATCCGTACCCGAACGCTCTGCCCCGCTATTGCGAGTGTGCAAGATTCGTGGGCGTGAACGGCAGCACGGACGAAGAAGTATTCGAAAACTTCCTTGTGAAGATTGAGGAACTGAAAGCACGGGTGGGCATCAAAAAAACCATTCGCGACTACGGCGTGACCGAAGAAGCATTCCTCGCGACACTGGACGACATGTGCGAACAGGCATTCGATGACCAGTGCACCGGAGCAAATCCCCGTTATCCGCTGATCTCGGAGATCAAGGCAATGTATCTCAAGGCGTTCTACGGCGAAGTGCCGGCAGAAGCTGCTGAAGCATAATTCCACTGTGAAAGGAGCGTATCAATGATGGAACCGTTATTGGAAGGGCTGGAGAAAACCAGCTATCGGGAAGGCGATACCCGCGTAAAGGTGTTCGGACACGGCTATCTGAAGTCCGACATTCTGAATGAAGCACTGAATCAGGCAAGAGTAGAAGAAACCGGTCTGCGGATCCCGAAGCTGCTGGAAGTGCGGAAAGCAGACGGCAAGTGGGCGATCGTGACGGAATTCGTGGAAGGGGAAACCCTCCAGTCCATGATGGAACAGCACCCCGACAAGATGCACAACTATATGGAACAGTTCGTGCTGCTGCAAAAGGAGATCCAGAGCAAGCGTTCGCCGCTGCTGACGAAGCTGAAAGACAAGATGAACCGGAAGATCAGCCAGTCCGGACTGGACGCGACCACCCGCTATGACCTGCATACCCGTCTGAATGCCATGCATGACCACATCAAGGTTTGCCACGGGGATTTTCACCCCAGCAACGTGATCGTGGACAAGGACGGCAGACTGCACGTTATCGACTGGTCCCACGCCACACAGGGCAATGGCAGTGCTGACGCTGCCAGAACATTCCTGCTGTTCAAGCTGGAGGGGAAGGACGACTGGGCAGAGCTGTACCTGAAAATGTTCTGCGACATGAACGACGTGGCAAGACAGTACGTTTCCCAGTGGATGCCGATTGTGGCAGCATCGCAGCTGGTGAAGCACAAGCCGGAGGAAAAGGACTTCCTCATGCGTTGGATCGACGTATTCGACTATGAATAAACGCATCAGCAAAATGATGTATCAAGAAACGAAGCGGACGGGGCGACCTGTCCGCTTTTTGTATGCCGTTTTTTCGAATACGGTGCACGGAAATCAATTTTCAAAAATATGTTGATTTAAATTGTGCAAAATTGTGAAGCTTGACAAGTAAGCCCCCCTGAAAGGGGAGCTGGCAGTGCGTAGCACTGACTGAGGGGTTTCCACTTATGCTGAAAACGTCATAAAAAGATTTCACGAAAAACCCCTCCACCGCCTAACGGCGGTCCCCCTCCCCTTTCAGGGGAGGCTATCATGAAAATTGATTTTCGTGAATACTGTGAAAGCCCTCTGTACAATTCCCGAAAAATATGGTATACTGTTGTATATTCAGGGCAATACCGCACAAAGATTTGCGGTATTGCCTCAGGAAAAGCTGCGTGACAGCTTTCCTTAACGCGAAGGAGGTCAACCCATGACAAACGAACCCTATACCGAGGAAACTGCGGGGCAGATCGACCCGCAGAATCCTTTTGAAAATGCATTGGAAAACGCTGCATACCGGACGGATTACCGGCGGTTTCTGCCGCAGATCCTGCTGCCGGACTTTCATATCCCGCTGTTTCCGGAACGGGAGGAGCGTTCCCGCATTCGCCGCCAGATGAACACCGCCGGAGCAGGGGCGTTGCTGGGCTGTATGGGCAGCCAGCTGTTGTTCCCGCTGATGATCATGGTGCTGTTGCTGTGCATGGACGGCACAGCGGCTTCCTACTTCAACGGCGACCAGTCCGGAGCGATCCGCACCATGGAATCATCGGGCATCTACATGGCGTTGCACTGCCTGATCTTCGGGGGAATGAACACGCTGGTGGCATGGCTGGGCTGCCGCCGTATCCGTCAGCCGCTGGGCGGACTGTTCCGGACGACGGATTTTTCCGGCTGGAAAGCCTTTCAGTACATCTGCATCGGCTTCGCATTGCAGCAGATTTCCGTGGTGCTGTACGCGGTGACAAGGCTGCTGCATCTGGAACTGCCGGAAGCATCTTTCGACTATTTTCAAAGCACCCAGTCCATACTGCTGGCATTGCTGTACACCTGTGTGCTGGCTCCGGTGACCGAGGAACTGCTGTTCCGCGGCTTCCTGATGAAAAGCCTGTCGGCGGTCAGCGTCCGCTTCGGAATCGTCACCAGTGCCCTGCTGTTCGGGCTGATGCACGGCAATTTCCAGCAGTTTATTCTGGGCTTCGTCATGGGACTGTTTCTGGGGAAGATCGTGGCACGGCATAACTCTCTGCTGCCGTCCATACTGGTGCACATGGCAGTGAATACCAACAGCATGGTGCTGTCGCTGCTACAGGAGAAGCTGCCGGAGAAAGTCGCCAATGTGGGAATCCTGCCGTTTGGTATGGTGGCACTGGCGTTTTCGATCATGGGCGTGTTATTCTGGCTGCTGTACGAACGCCGCCAGCCTCTGCCGTATCCCACCCAGAAGCAGGCAACCCGAAGCCGCACCGCGATGTTCTCGCCGGTGCTGGTGCTGGCTGTAGTCGTGCTGGCGGGATTTATGGTGTTCCTGGCAGTGCGTGGGACGAATGGGTGATGCGTTTGCTGGGGAGCCTGATAATAAAGCCTCCCCTTTAGGGGAGGGGGACCAGCGAAGCTGGTGGAGGGGTTCTTCGTGGAATCTTTTGCTTAATGTGTGAGATTTTACGAAAGCACCCCTCAGTCACCTGCGGTGACAGCTCAGCATAAGGCACGCCCTGCGGGTGCCCTAAAGAGGAGCCTAATCACAGAACTTATAAGAAAATAGAAAGGAATTGTGTTATGGAAAGCGAAAAGCCGCCGGTTTTTACGGGGTATAACAGTGGTTTGAAAGACAGAGCCAGAACACTTCGAAAGAACATGACAAAGCAGGAGTGTCATTTGTGGTATGACTTTTTGAAGTATCGACCGGAACATTGGAATCGTCAGAGAGTGATCGACTGCTATATTACAGATTTTTTCTGCTATTCTGCCGGATTAGTGATTGAATTGGACGGGGCACAGCACTATACCGAGGAGGGCGAGGAGTACGACAGCATTCGGACAGAAATTTTAGAACGATACCAATTGGAAGTGATTCGCTTTCTGAATTCTGAAATTGACCGGCATTTTGACAGTGTGTGTTTGGCGATTGATGAAAAAGTTCGTGAGAGAAAGGCTTTTTTTGAAAAAATGCAAAGCGGTGAAATATAATTTTTCAATAAATGCAGGAAAGTTTGACAAGCCTCCCCTTTAGGGAGGGAAACCGTCGCAGACGGTGGAGGGGTTCTTCGTGGAATCTTTTGCTTGATGTTTTAGGTTTTACGGAAGCACCCCTCAGTCACCTGCGGTGACAGCTCCCCTAAAGGGGAGCCTGATAATAAAGCCTCCCCTTTAGGGGAGGGGGACCGTCGTCAGACGGTGGAGGGGTTCTTCGTGGAATCTTTTGCATAGTGTAAAAGATTTACGGAGTTACCCCTCAGTCACCTGCGGTGCCAGCTCCCCTACAGGGGAGCCTGATAATAAAGCCTCCCCTTTAGGGGAGGGGAACCAGCGTAGCTGGTGGAGGGGTTCTTGTGGAATCTTTTGCTTAATGTAAAAGATTTACGGAGTTACCCCTCAGTCACCTGCGGTGCCAGCTCCCCTAAAGGGGAGCCTATAATACACAAAGGGGAGCCTGATAATAAAGCCTCCCCGCAACATTCTCCTCTCAACTCCCGCGAAATGTAACGCGTTACACGATTTTTAGAGAAAATGTATCAAATTCGCGGAAAAGTTGGGAGTAATTTTTCGTTTGCATTTTGAAGCGAAAAATCGACTGCATTTGAAAAATCTTCAGAATCAAAATAGTTTTATGTGAAATTCGACACGATTTTATCAAAATCAGAGCCGCATTATCGGAATCGTGCAAAATCAGCTAAAAAACGGAAACGAAAAACCACGCAATTCTGCCACTTTTCCGGTGCATTGTGGATATGCACAAAAAGTGTGCTTATTTGTTGTTCTAAATGCAGAATGTGCACAAACGCTATTGACAATACCGCCAGATTGTGCTATAATAAACTTGCAAACAACGAGAGGGAACGTTGATAAGAACTCTCGTTTGATTCTCCTGAAACTCCGGACGCGATGCCGGCTAGACGCGAAAGCGGAGATTTCGGGAACAAGGTTATTTTATTTTACTAAATCAAATTTGAAAGGTGGAAACCAATATGAAAACCCCGATGAACGTATTCAATACTGTAATGAAGAAGAAAAAGAACCGCAAGGGCTTCTCCCTCGTCGAACTGATCGTCGTTCTGGTCATCATGGCAATTCTGGCCGCGGCTCTGGTTCCGACTTTGATTGGCTATATCAAGCAGACTCGTCAGTCTAACGCTAAGAATGAGGCTGCATCTGCTGTATCTGCTGCACAGACCATGGCGTCTTCCGCTTATGCAAATGGTGATGGTAAGTATTATGATCAAAGCAGCGGCGGTACTCCGATTCAGGTTTTGGATGCATCTGCAATTGATGATTCTGTAACTCGTGCAGATTCTGATGCAACCAATGGAAAGCCCGTTCTTGATGTAGTTGAATCACTTGCTGAAGTTGGTTCAGCTGGAGCTGGCGGCGATGTAACGTCTGTTACTATTAGTGGGGGTGTTGTTACTGCACTGCGTTATGTAGATAAGAGCGGTACAATTGTTAACTATGCAAGTGGTACTTATACAATTGGCGATTAAAATTAGGTGATTTCTTTTATCTCTAAGCTAACAGCGACAATAACAAAGCATTCAGCACATTGGGTGCTGGGTGCTTTGTTTGGTTTCCGGCGGTTTTGTCATTCTGTCGTGGTTTTTTCACATTTGTGAAGAGATTGTGTGGAGGTGGACTATAAGGTAAAAAAGGCTCCCTTGAAAAGGGAGCTGGCAGCCGCAGGCTGACTGAGGGATTATCTCGTGAAATCTGAAACAAAAGGAAAAGATTTTGGTAGAATCCCTCCACCGTCTGCGACGGTCCCCCTCCCTTTTCAAGGGAGGCAGAATTCAAGGTGCAGAAAAGGTTCCCTTGAAAAGGCACCCGTAGGGCGTGCCTTGTGCTGAGCTGGCAGCCGCAGGCTGACTGAGGGATTATCTCGTGGAATCTGAAACAAAAGGAAAAGATTTCAGTAGAATCCCTCCACCGTCTGCGACGGTCCCCCTCCCTTTTCAAGGGAGGCAGAATTC
>JABLTO010051513.1_pt1 | contig 20964 bp, 16 predicted proteins | sample 7160091 | NCBI WGS metagenome assembly JABLTO01 (sample SAMN14651225, study PRJNA627086) | human gut metagenome | isolation source: feces | host: Homo sapiens
GAATATTATTGACATTAGTTACTATGGCTCAATTGGAATACTGCGAGCCATCCAACTTCAAAGAAGTTGGGTCACAGGCGACCTGCCGTGCTTGCATACCCCGTTTTGCAAAACGGGGCGAAAATACGGCTTATGCCTGATGTTCATGCCGGAGCCGGCTGCGCCGCTGCACTGTATGAACATTAAAGTTATTGCGGTTCTCGAAGAGCGTAACAAATAACAATACACGATATTTGTGCGAATATCGTGTATTGTTGTTGATACTTAATTAAATATTAATTTTACGATAAAGATAATAATTTTAAGATACAGGCTCATTAGTGCGTAGCCTCCCAGAAGCCCTGTTATCAAACGGCGGGGGTTATTGTTTTGGATAATTCCCTTTGCCTGAAGCAGCCAATCCAAAAACATAACGGTGCAAAAAGCCAAAATCACAACAATGCTCGGCTGATAGAAAAAAATCAGGACAGTCGAAAAAATCCAGCCCAATATAACGCCTGTACAACGGGAGCACAGGGGAAACTGGGTGTTGCCTATGAAAAAGCTGCGCTCGGGATCCTGGTGGCAGCCCGTACGCTTCCCCAGTTCCATCAGCTTTATCCACCTTTGGTTATCCATTGAACCGCCGTCCGCAGTCACGGCAAACCCAATAGTCACGGTGGGTTGTCTTTGTATCGCTTCCGCATGCGCCGCAGAGCAGCCCGATAGGACCGAACAGCAGGTAGCCGCAGCAGCCGTTGCCCGCATTGTAGCCTCCGCCCGTCACATTGGTTTCCTGCATGGGCTGGCAGTTATTGCTGCCGCAGTGAGGACACTTAACGCCTGTGCCGTAGGTACGGGAGGAAGAGCCGCCCACGACCTCGGCGTTGTATTCGGGAATATCCGCAGGAGCTCCGCACTTCGGGCAGTAGCTTGCGCTGCCCATATCCGTGCCGCATTTTGAACAATACATATAATCACCTCATATTCTTGGTTGTAAATCAGAGCTAAGTAATATCGCTCAGCTTGTAAGGGGTTGTCTGGTATACAAAATAGTTGAGCCAGTTTGAGTACAGCAGGTTCGCATGGGAACGCCACACTACCGGCGGTTTTCTTGTAGGCTCGTCATTCGGGAAATAGTTTTTAGGAACCTTTATGTCAAGCCCTTTGGACTTGTCCCTGAAATACTCGTTGGCAAGAGTTATGTCGTCATACTCTGAATGACCCGTAACAAAGAATTGCCGTTCGCTCTTTGCGGTAACGATGTACACTCCCGCTTCATCGGACTTAGCCAGAATTTCAAGCTCGGGAACCTTGTCAATGTCCTCCTCGCGCACCTCCGTATGTCTTGAATGGGGCACGTAGAACTTATCGTCAAAGCCTCGGAGCAGGATTTTATGCTTCTTCTCCGGCACAACATAGTGCTCAAACACCCCGAAAACCTTTTCGTCCATATCATATTTGGGAATGCCGTAATGATAGTAAAGCCCTGCCTGTGCGCCCCAGCATATGTGAAAGGTTGAAGTCACGTTGGTCTTTGACCACTCCATGATTTCGCAGAGCTCGTCCCAATAGTCAACCTCTTCAAAGGGCATTTGCTCAACAGGTGCGCCCGTTATAATCAGCCCGTCAAATTTTCTGTTCTTGTATGCATCAAAGGTGTCGTAGAACGTTTCGATATGGCTCTTGGGCGTGTTCTTCGACTCGTAGCTTTTTGTGTGCATAAAGCTGATGTTTATCTGGAGCGGCGTGTTGCCCAGAACTCGCAAAAGCTGGGTTTCGGTTTCGATTTTCTTGGGCATCAGGTTGAGTATGAGTATTTCAAGAGAACGAATGTCCTGAGAAATCGCCCTCGTTTCCGTCATAACAAATATATTTTCACTGTTTAATATTTCCGTAGCCGGTAGATTATCCGTTACCTTAATAGGCATTTATTTTTCACCTTCAATCAATTAGTTGGGTCTATGCTTAGTATAGCATAAGTTTCGGTCATAGTAAAGAGGGAATACTCCGAAAGTCGGTTACGCCTTTTGCTTGCCCTGTTTTTCAAGCCTGCCGTAAGTCCATTCCCGAATAAGGGAATAGAGAACCGAAGTAAAGGGAATGAAAAACAACATTCCCGCAACGCCCATGAGACTGCTGCCTACGGTTACGGCAAAAAGCACCCACATAGACGGCAGACCTACCGAGGTTCCAACCACCTTGGGATAGATTAGGTTGCCCTCAATTTGCTGAATAACCAAAAAGGTTATAATAAATATGAGAGCCTGGAGCGGACTGACCATAACGATAAGAAACGCTCCCACTATGCAGCCGATAAAGGCACCGAATATAGGAATAAGCGAGGCAAAGGCGATGAGAATACTTATCAGCAGCGAGTATGGCATACGCATTATGGTCATTACCACAAAAAACATCGAGCCTAAAATTAAGGCCTCAAGGCATTGCCCTGTAAAAAAGCTTGAAAACGTATTGCTGCTCAGCTTTGCAATATGTAGTATTTTATCCACGGCCTTTTCAGGCAGGGCGGCGTTCATTAACATGGTAAGCTGCCGCTGCAGAGTTTCCTTTGTTACAAGGAGGTAGCACGCAAAAATGATACCGACAAAGAATGCCATTATTCCCGATACCACCGCCTTTGTGGCGGAAAATGTGCTGCCGATTACGTCCCCTGCGCCGTTTTGCAGAAAGTTAAACGCAGTCTCTATAATTCTGTCCATATTGATTTGTATGCCGGAAATCCAGTCATATATCTGCTTATTGTTTTTAAACATATCTTCCGCCCAAACCTGAACCTTGGGGAAGAAGGCCTCCGCCGCCCTCGTAAGCTCCCGCACGGTATCCCCGATTTGAGGGATTACAATAAACATAACGGCGGATATAACCCCCATAACCAGAAACAGGGTTATAAGCAAGCTGAGAGAGCGTACAACAGCCTTTGTCCTTTTCTTTTTCTTTTTGCTCAGCTTGAGAATGAGCTTCTCTATGCTTCTCATGGGAATATTAAGTATAAAGGCAAATATTCCTCCTAACACAAATGGAAATAGAATTCCCCAAACAAACTGTAACCCCGCAATCACCTTGTCCAAATTCTGTATGGAAAGAAAAGCCACAATGGTGAACAGAATTATTCCGCACATTTTCTTAATGTTGTCCTTTGATAAGTTCATGCCAAGCCTCCTTGTATGTTGAGTCTCTTTCGGCTGTATTACTGTATACCTTTGCCGCTTAAACCTGCGTTTTTACGGCAAACTCTGTATTTAAATATATCTCTCCAATAAAAATAACACTGAAGCGGCGATTTGTCAAGACAAACACAGTTAAAAACAACTTAAATTTGATTTTCCTTGCCTTGTGCTGTGGTTTTACCCTGCCACTTTGATTAAAAGTTGGTATAATATATTTAAGGGTTCATGGTAAAATGAAATCGGACAGAAAAAAACAATAGAAAAGACATAGTAAACAGTGATATAATAAAAAATTTAATGAACAAAACGCAAAAATATCACGGAGGGTTACTATGTCCGGTAGTAAGTATACTACAAACAAAAGAAAATTTCAACACCTTACTTCTGAAAAGCGTGCTCAAATTTAAGAAATTTTTTAAGCTAAAGCGGGAACGCACATCATTGCATTCCCGCTTAACTTATGTTCAATAAGGGGCTTTGCCCCGTCACTCAGCGCTTCAGCGGGAGATTGTAGCTCCCACTGAAAAAAGTAAGTGGAACCCGCCCTAGGGTTCCCAAAAAATCGACGATTTTTTGGGATAGAGGAGAAACAACGCAGAGGCGGGGTACATCTTGCTTTTAGTTATATCATGTCAGTTATCAGTTTTCTTGTTGAAGCCCATTGCATCATAGGCGGATATGAGATTATTACCAGGTCGTCAAAACCGCCGATTTGGTTATACAGTGATGTCAGGCTCATGGGATAATTGTTATCGTTATTGCCGTTAAAATATCTGGGATCTATAACATATACCTCGCTGTAATCGTTTACCGTCCAGGTTGAGAAAGCATTGCCGTACGAGTCCTTAATAATAACCAGCTTTTTACCGGTGCCTGCCGATGTAGTAAATACCACTAAAGGATTATCGCCTCCGATATAGTTGCCGTATGTATTGCGACCCTTGTGTACGGGACTGACGTTTTGGTACTTTACCTCTTGCATGGTCTGGTCAAAATATACCGCCCCTGCAGTGTCCACCTTGGGGAAGTATGACTGAACAAAGTCCGGTTCAACAGTTATTTTCCCTTCTAACGAGCTTGCGTACGAGCCGGTAAAGCCCTCTAAAACTTCGGTCTCAAAGGTATCAATTGGGTCAGCAGCCTCGCCCTTTGCAGCTTTGAATGCCTGATAAGCGTAGTAAGAACCCAGCTGCGTCCAATGGTGATCGGTTCTGTAGAAAATATATTCCGAGGCGTGCTGATAGAGATTTTTAATTGCATTAACCGCTGTAACGTTATCGTTAAGGTTTTGGCATACTGTTTTGAAAGCTCCAACCTGATTTTGATATTGAGAGAGGGGAGCGTAAAACTCATCAGAGGTGGGAACAAGAATGTTATAAACATTGACGCCCGGAAGCGCGTCCGCAACCGAATTGACAACCTCTGCGTATGCCTTTGCGCTCTCATCGGACAGAGGCTCAGGATGAATTACCCAGCTTCCGCCGCCGACAATATATTTGTCAATGTATTGAACATTGTCCTCTGCAAATCTGTAATCATTGCCGATATATGTATCGTTCATGAGCACGCTGTTGGCGCTGAATGATGGCAATTCACCGCTGAAACCGGGAGTTGTGATGATAACGGTTTGGGTCTCTTCAACCCAATCAACGGCACATCCCAGGCTTTCCGATATGGTGCGGACGGGAACAAGAGTTCTGCCGTCTATTTCAACAGGCGGAGAGTCCATATGCTTTTGTTCAAGTCCGCAGAAATACAGATCGTTGCCGATTTGCATAACTATTGTGGTGTCGTCTTTAATTGCGGTGATTTTTTGGGTGTCTCCGTCCCATTCAACGGAAGCTCCCAGTTCCTCAAAAATTTTCCGCATGGGAACCATTGTTCTGTCGTTAATGGTCCGGGGAGCTACGTCAAATTGAAGCAGTTCGCCGTCGAGATAAACTGAAATCGGACTGTCGGCAAACGCCGTTACAGTAAATAACGAAATCAGTAATACAAACGATAAAATCAGTCCTTTTAGACCTTTTGAGCTTAACATAGTTGTCCTCCTCGTATAATGAAAGTAGTAGTTTTTAGAGTTCCTCTCCAAGAACTATGGTATAATTTTGATAAAGCCTTTGTCAAAATAACCGAGTTCAGATATATAAAGTTTTACGTAGTACTATAGTACTTCATAGCTTTAATCTTTCTTGTTCTTTATTTTGTCCCAATATTCCTTAGCCGCCTGCTCGTTCTTGTTGTTGCCGAATTCGTAGTACACCTTATCCTTAATATTGTCGGGCAGGTATTGCTGCTCAACATAGTGGTTGGGGAAGTCGTGGGGATAGAGGTAGTTTTGCCCCTTAACCGTGTTCCCCTCCCCGTCATAGTGCATATTTTGCAGCTGACGCGGGATTGAACCCGTGTCTATGGTCTCGATATCACGAAGGGCTTGATTGATCGCCATATAAGCGGAGTTTGATTTTGGAGCGGTCGCCAGCAGGATAGCGGCATGGGCAAGAGGTATTCTCGCCTCGGGGAAGCCCAACATCAGCGCACTGTCCACACAGGATTTTACTATGGAAATCGCCTGCGGATAGGCAAGCCCGATATCCTCGCAGGCTATAACCATAAGGCGGCGGCAGATGGACTGAATATCGTCCGCTGCAATAAGCCGTGCTAAATAGTGAACGGCGGCGTTGGGGTCGCTGCCCCTGATAGACTTTTGCAGAGCGCTCATAACGTCGTACTGGTTATCGCCCTTTTTGTCAAATTGAAATGCCTTCTTTTGGGTGCACTGCTCCGCCAGCTCTAAGGTTATGTGGATTGCTCCGTCCTCTTGGGGCTTTGCGTACATAACCGCCAATTCCAAGGCGTTCAGCGCCTTTCGCAGGTCGCCTCCCGACTTTTCTGCCAGGTGCTCAACAACGCCCTCTCCTATAATCATTTCGGTATTCGGGAAGTCCTCTTTCATAATAATCTCAAGCCCTCTGTTGAGAGCGGAAATTATATCTTGGGTGGTAAGGGGCTTAAACTCAAACACGGTGGAGCGGCTTAAAATCGCATTGTACACATAAAAGTACGGATTTTCGGTGGTGCTTGCGATAAGGGTAATCTTTCCGTTTTCGGTGTATTCAAGAAGCGACTGCTGCTGCTTCTTATTGAAGTTCTGAATCTCGTCAAGATACAACAAAATGCCGTTCTGCCCGAACAGCCCGTCGCTCTCCTTAACTATGTTTTTTATGTCCGACACGGACGCATTTGTTGCGTTCAGGCGATACAGTGTTTTATTAGACGACTTAGCGGCGATATTGGCAACCGTAGTCTTGCCTGTGCCGGACAATCCGTAAAATATCATGTTGGGAATATTCCCGCTTTCAATAATATTTCTCAGGATTTTGTTTTTGCCTAAAATATGCTGTTGACCCACAACCTCATCCAGGGTTGTGGGTCTTAACCTATCCGCTAAGGGTTTATTGTGCTTAAGCATAGAGAGGGTGCTTGTCGCAAAGAGCCTGAACACGCTTTGCAACCTCTGCCTTGTTGCCCTCAAAATCTTTGATTACCATGGAGATAAGCTCGGCTACCTCAACCATGTCCTCCTCAACAAAGCCGCGTGTTGTAACGGCGGGAGTTCCCAGTCTGATACCGCTTGTAACAAAGGGGCTCTTGGGGTCGTTGGGGATGGTGTTCTTGTTACAGGTAATGCCAACCTCGTCCAGCATTTTCTCAACTTCCTTACCGGTCATGTCCTGCTTAAGCAGGCTAACCAGCATAAGGTGGTTGTCCGTTCCGCCGGAAATGATTTCAAGACCTCTCTCCTGAAGCGCGGAAGCCAGAACGGAAGCGTTCTTCTTAACCTGCGCCTGGTACGCCTTAAACTCGTCTGACAGAGCCTCCTTAAAGCATACTGCCTTTGCCGCAATAACGTGCATCAAGGGGCCGCCCTGGTTACCGGGGAACACAGCCTTGTTAATCATGGGACCGTATTCTTCCTTGCACAGGATCATTCCGCCCCTGGGGCCTCTCAGGGTCTTATGAGTTGTGGTTGTAACAAAGTCCGCATAGGGAACCGGGCTGGGGTGGAGACCTGCGGCAACCAAACCGGCAATATGAGCCATGTCAACCATCAGGTATGCGCCAACCTCGTCGGCAATCTCGCGGAACCTCTTAAAGTCGATTTCTCTTGCATACGCGCTTGCGCCGGCAAGGATGAGCTTGGGCTTGTGCTCCAGAGCCAGCTTGCGAACGTTATCGTAATCAATTCTGTGGGTCACAGGGTCAACGCCGTAGGGCACAACGTTAAAGTACTTACCCGAGATATTAACCGGTGAACCGTGGCTCAAATGACCGCCCTCTGCCAGGCTCATGCCCAGGTATGTATCTCCCGGCTCCATGCAGGCAAAGAATACAGCTAAGTTTGCCGTCGCGCCCGAGTGGGGCTGAACATTGGCGAACTCTGCACCGAACAGCTCCTTTGCGCGGTCTCTCGCCAAATCTTCAACAATGTCAACATATTCGCAGCCGCCGTAGTAACGCTTTCCGGGATAGCCCTCAGCGTACTTGTTGGTAAGGGGAGTTCCCATGGCTTCAATAACGGCGGGGCTGACAAAGTTCTCGGAAGCGATAAGCTCAATCTTGTTGCGCTGCCTGTTAATCTCTTTCTCGATGGCTGCCTGAACCTCAGGGTCAACAGCGTTCAGGTGTTTAAATTCAAACATTTAAAAATCCTCCATATATATAATTATTAATTTTCAAATTTGGGTTGAAAAAACAACATAACAATATTATAATAGTAAATAAAGAATTTTGCAAGAGGTATTTTGAATATGAGAGAAAAAATTGCTGATAAAAAAGAGAGAGTGCTGAAAATAATAGAAATATTTAACCGGGTGTACAGTGACGCAGACTGCACTCTGGAATACGACAACCCCCTCCAGCTCCTTATTTCCACCCAGCTTGCGGCTCAGTGCACGGACAAGCGGGTTAATATTGTGACAAAGGATCTGTATAAGAAATATTCCGATGTGTACGCCTTTGCCAATGCGGATGAGATGGAGCTCAGAGAGGACATAAAGCCCACAGGCTTTTTCCGCAACAAGGCGAAGAACATAATCGGCTGCTGCCAAATGCTGATTAAGGATTACGGCGGCCAGGTGCCCGAGGCAATGGAGGATCTCTTAAAGCTGCCGGGAGTGGGAAGAAAGACGGCAAATCTGGTGCGGGGGGATTATTTCGGTATTCCCGGAATTGTGGTTGACACCCACGCTACCCGTTTATCAAATAAGCTGGGGCTTACTAAGAACACAGACCCGAAAAAGATTGAAATTGACCTGCTAAAGATAGTGCCGGAGGAGTACCAAACATCGTTTTGCCACCAGCTTGTGTATCACGGCAGGGCGTACTGCGACGCCAGAAAACCAAAGTGTACCGAGTGCCCCATAAATCACCTGTGCCCGACATATAAAGTGGTTTAGGGGGGACTAAGTCCCCTAAAATCCCTATTACCGTGTAACATTAAAAACTTTACTTTTATACTATACCCATGTAATTTTATTTATACTTGATAATGTAAGCCCGGTTATAATTTTGCGAATGTGTTTTAGTTATACGTAACCGTTCAGATTGTAGGGGGCGGCTTCCCAGACGCCCCGCTTGTTATATTACACAGTAAATATCATATTATGCGGATTTGAGATTTTCTTTAATTCAAAGTACCTGTTAATTTATATAATTACATTGGTACATCTCGGGGCGTCTGAGAAGCCGCCCCCTACACCGTAGTAATTTACACATATCCAAATTTGTGAATTTTGGTAAAGTTTTAGTGTTTACACAGTAGTAGGGGCGCCGCTTGCTGCGCCCGCATACAAACCATTGTTTTTATGTAAAATCACAGGAATTGCGGATTAAGTATAGCCCAAATCCATATAATATGGTATCAATCATTAATTTAGTCAGCGGGCGCAATAAATGGCGCCCCTACGAATTTTAGGGGTTACATATGCGTCAATCCGTTTGCATTTGCTAAAGCTGCTGCTACAGTTCGGGGCGTCTGGGAAGCCGCCCCCTACAACCTGAACGGTTACATACACATCAATCCGGTTGCATTTGCGGAATTGCATATACAGTGGATTGGGGCGTGAGCCCCAATCGGTTTCCTCGAAGGGGAAAAGCGATTGCGCTCGGGGCGGAGGCGGCTGTGACCCCACTTTTTTGAAGTGGGACGGCTCATATTATTTCAGTTTGCACAAAGTATGCAATGTCAATAATAGACCTAAGTTGTTGCCGACAGAGTGCAACCGAGTGGGCGATTGGTTTTAAAGGCAGAGCCTTTATCAACTTTTTTACAAGCAAAAAGGAACGTCAAAGGCGGACGTTCCTTTTAGTATTCAAAAAGCAATGAGCATAACATAAGCCGAGTTCTGTATCAGATGATTATCTATCTCGAACGTATGTCGCCACACGTCTCCAGCCACCAATCTCCGAGGGCGCCGGGCAGGCTTAATCCTCGATTCAGGTGTTGCTCCGAGTGGGGTTTACATCACCGATAAGTCGCCATATCGGCGGGTGAGCTCTTACCTCGCCTTTCCACCCTTACCTGCAAAATACAGGCGGTATATTTCTGTTGCACTATCCTTGGAGTCGCCTCCACAAGCCGTTAGCTTGCACTCTGCCCTATGGAGCTCGGACTTTCCTCACATAAGCTATGCGCAATCATCAGTTATACTCATTTTATGTCTTAAAGAATGGTTACTTTTATAACGCCGTCAATGGCTTCGATTTCCTTTTCCACAGCCGGGTCAATCTTGCCGCCCAAATCCAGCATTGTGTATGCATAGTCGCCGCGGCTCTTGTTCAGCATATTTTCAATATTAATTCCCTTGCCGGCAATAAGGTCGGTAATATGCTTGAGCATATTGGGCACGTTCTTGTGAGCAACAGTAATACGCTCACCGGTCTTTTCGCCCATGTCGCAGGCAGGATAGTTTACGCTGTTTTTAATATTTCCGTTTTCCAAAAAGTCTCTGATTTCCTCAGAAGCCATAACAGCGCAGTTCTCCTCGCTTTCGGGAGTGGAAGCGCCCAGGTGAGGCATGCAGATAACCTTATCGTTGTTTAAAAGCTCTGCTGTGGCAAAGTCTGTAATGTAGCATGAAACTGTGCCGTCCTCCAAAGCTGCCTGAATATCGTCAATATCAACCAGAGTATCGCGGGAGAAGTTAAGGAGCCTTGCACCCTTCTTCATCTTTGCGAATGCTTCTGAGTTAAACATACCCTTTGTGGAGGGAGTTGCGGGAACATGAATTGTTATATAATCAGACTGAGCAAGCAAGTCGTCAAGGTTAGTTGCCTTTTCCGCAAATCTGGTCAGGTGCCATGCGGAGTCAACAGACAGATAGGGGTCATAGCCCACAACGTTCATGCCCAGGTGATGAGCTGCGTTGGCAACCTGAACGCCGATAGCGCCCAGACCAACAACGCCCAAGGTCTTGCCTGAAATTTCAGGGCCCACAAAGTTGGACTTGCCCTTTTCAACCAGAGTTCCTGCCTGCTCGCCCTCGTCCTTCAAGGTCTTTGCCCAGTTAATACCCTGAACAACCTTTCTCGAAGAGAGGAGGAGGGCGCAGATAACCAGCTCCTTAACGGCGTTTGCGTTTGCGCCGGGAGTGTTGAATACAACAATACCCTTTTCGCTGCACTTTTCGATAGGAATATTGTTTACGCCTGCACCGGCTCTGGCAACAGCCTTAAGGCTGTCGGGAAGCTCCATATCGTGCATCTTAAAGCTTCTTAAGATAATGCCGTCAGGATTTTCGCACTCGTCGGAAACATCGTAGTTCTTGCCCAGAACGCCCAGACCCTTTTTGGAAATCTTGTTCAGTGTTTTGATTTTATACATTATGAATTCTCCTTTTCAAACTTAGTCATAAAGTCAACCAGAGCCTTAACGCCCTCGATAGGCATTGCGTTGTAGATGCTGGCTCTCATGCCGCCGACGGTTCTGTGGCCTTTAAGGTTCACAAAGCCCTGAGCCTTTGCTTCGGCAACAAACTTAGCGTTGAGCTCGTCGCTGTCTGTTACAAAGGGAACGTTCATCAGAGAACGGTCTTTCTCTACAACGGTTCCGTTGAACATCTTTGAATTGTCAAGGTAATCATACAGAATTTTTGCCTTTTCAACATTCTTCTCGTGCATAACCTTAACGCCGCCCATCTCCTTGATCCAATCATACACCAGACCGCAGATATAAATTCCGTATGTAGGAGGCGTGTTGAACATTGAACCGTTCTTTGCGTGGGTTTCATAGTTAAGCATTGTGGGAGTGATGTCGGCAGCGTTGCCGATTAAGTCGTCGCGAACCACAACAACGGTTACGCCTGCGGGTCCCATGTTCTTCTGAGCGCCTGCATAAACCAGACCGAACTTTGTAAAGTCAACCTCCTCTGAGAGGATACATGAGGACATATCCGTAACAACGGTTGCGTCCCCAAAGTCGGGCATGGTGTTATAATGTGTTCCGTAGATTGTGTTGTTGTAGGTAATGTGCACGTAATCAGCGCCCTCTGTCAGCATGCTCTTATCCACCTCGGGCAGGTAAGAGAAGGTCTTGTCTGCACTGGAAGCGATTTCGTTGGCTGTGATATAGCGCTTTGCCTCTGCCAGAGCCTTCTTTGCCCACTGACCTGTCGTAACATAGTCGGCAACCTTGCTCTTGTTGCCCAGGTTCAGGGGAACCATAGCAAACTGAGTTGAAGCGCCGCCCTGCAGGAACAGAACCTTGTAGTTATCGGGAACATTCATGATTTCACGGAATGTAGCCTCTGCCTTGTCGATGATTGCCTGATATTCGCTGCTGCGGTGGCTCATCTCCATAACGGACTGACCGCTGCCGCCCATATCAAGCATTTCTTCCTGTGCTTTTTTCAGGACTTCAACAGGAAGCATTGATGGACCTGCCGAAAAGTTGTAAACTCTACTCATAATTTTCTCCTCCACTCATATTATCTTAAATTATTTTACGCAGAAATTAAATTGTTGTCACAATTAATAATTATATATCTAAAAATAAAAATCGTCAACCCGATTTTGCAAATTTTTTAACAAATATGGAAAAATAAATTTTGAATGTTTTGTGAAGAACGAAAATGTCCTTGTGTATTTAATATGATTGACATTGTTTTTGGGTAATGCTATTATATTATGTATGGATTTTACAGTGAAACGGAGGGATGGGAATGGCTGAAAACTTTGTTCATCTTCATACCCACAGCTCATACAGCCTGCTGGACGGCCAGGGAACGGTAAAAAAGATTTTGGATCGGGCAAAGGAGCTGGGGCAGACGGCAATGGCAATCACCGACCACGGAAATATGTACGGCGTGATCGAATTTTACGAATATGCAAAGCAGATCGGCATAAAGCCCATACTTGGCTGCGAGGTATATGTTGCCGCAAGAACCAGGTTTGACAAGACCTATGAGCTTGACTCGGAGCGGTACCACCTGATTTTGCTTGCGGAAAACGACGAGGGTTACAAAAACCTGATGAAGATAGTGTCCATGGGCTTTATCGAGGGATTTTACTACAAGCCCAGGGTGGATTTTGACCTTTTGCGTGAGTACAGCCGCGGGATTATTGCTTTAAGCGGCTGTATGTTCGGAATGCTCTCAAGAAAAATTTTGGCGGGAGAGTATGACAGGGCAGTTGAGGCAGCCGAAAAATTTATAGATGTTTTCGGAAGAGACAGATTTTTTGTGGAAATTCAAGACCACGGACTGTACGACCAGCGGCGGCTGAACGCAGGCTTGATTAAGCTGGCGCGGGAGCTGGATTTGGGAATTGTGTGCACCAACGACATTCACTATGTTGAGCGGAAGGACGCTGAGTTCCAGGATATACTCATGTGCGTTCAGATGGGAAAGACTGTTGACGATGAGGAGCGCATGAAGATGGAGAGCTCCGAGCTGTATGTCAAGTCCCTTAAGGAAATGGAGGAGCTGTTTTCCCATATTCCCGAGGCAATTGAGAATACGAGAAAGATTGCGGATATGTGCAGCGTTGAAATCGAGTTTGGCAAGCTGCACCTGCCCGAGTTCGACGTGCCTGAGGGCTTTACTGCCTATGAGTATTTGACTAAGCTGTGCCGGGAGGGCTTTTCGGAAAGGTACCCGGAGGAGTCTTTATCTGAGGAAAGCCCTGTGTTTAGGCGGCTTTGCTACGAGCTTGACACAATCAGTACCATGGGATATGTGGACTATTTTTTAATAGTGCGGGATTTTATTATGTACGCCAAGAACAACGGTATTCCCGTGGGACCCGGACGGGGAAGCGCGGCGGGCAGCGTTGTGTCCTACTGCCTTAAAATCACCAATGTGGATCCTATTAAGTACGACCTGATTTTTGAAAGGTTTCTCAATCCCGAAAGGGTGAGTATGCCGGATATAGACGTGGACTTTTGCTACGAACGCCGCCAGGAGGTAATTGACTACGTCAACCGCAAGTACGGCAGCGACAGGGTGTGCCAGATTATCACCTTTGGAACAATGGCGGCGAAGCAGGCGGTGAGAGACGTGGGCAGAGCTCTTAATATGTCCTACGCCTCTGTGGACAACGTGGCGAAGCAGATACCCTTTGCTCTCCAAATGACTATTGACAAGGCGATGGTTCTAAACCCAAAGCTGAAAGAGCTGTACAATAATGACGAAAGCGTAAAGCGGCTGATAGACACTGCAAAGGAGCTGGAGGGTCTGCCAAGGCACGCTTCCACTCATGCGGCGGGTGTGGTTATAACAAAGGAGCCGGTGTATAACTATGTTCCCCTGCAAAAGAACGATGATGTTATTACAACCCAGTTCCCCATGACCACGATCGAGAGGCTGGGGCTGCTGAAAATGGACTTTTTGGGGCTCAGAACCTTGACGGTTATAAAATATGCCGTAAGCATGGCGGAGAAAAATCACGGGGTTAAGATAGATATTGACAATGTGGGCTTTGACGACCCTGCCGTATTCGCTATGATTTCCCGAGGAGAAAGCGACGGGGTGTTTCAGCTGGAAAGCACGGGCATGAAACGGTTTATGACCGAGCTTAAGCCCTCAACCTTAGAGGATATAATCGCAGGAATATCTCTGTACCGACCGGGCCCTATGGATTCAATACCACGATATATCGCTAACAAGAACAATCCGCAGGGGGTTAAGTATAAGCACCCAAAGCTGGAGTCCATTCTGAACGTGACCTATGGCTGCATAGTGTACCAGGAGCAGGTTATGCAGATTGTCCGCGAGCTGGGAGGGTATTCTCTCGGCAGAGCGGATTTGGTGCGCAGAGCCATGTCCAAAAAGAAAGCGGAGGTAATGGCGCAGGAAAAGCGCAACTTTGTTTACGGAACAGAGGAGGGCGGCGTCCATGTTGACGGAGCTATAAGACGCGGCATTGATGAGAAAACCGCAATTTCCATATTTGATGAAATGATGGACTTTGCTTCATACGCCTTTAACAAGTCCCATGCGGCGGCGTATGCAGTGGTGGCATACCAGACGGCATGGCTGAAATGCCACTATCCCGCTGAGTTTTACGCAGCTCTGCTCAATTCCTTTATAGACAGCGGAACCAAAGTTCCCCAGTATATATTCATAGCCCAAAAGGACGGAATAGTTGTGGTTCCCCCGGATATTAACCGAAGCGGCAGCGGATTTACCGTTGTGGACGGGGAAATAATTTTCGGTCTGGGAGCCATTAAGAATGTGGGTGAGGGCGTTGTTGAGGAGATAGAGGCGGAAAGAACTCAAAACGGCAGCTTTGTTTCGTTTACCGATTTCTGCCGAAGAATGACAGGGAAAAAGATTAATAAGCGTGTGGTTGAAAATCTGATCAGAAGCGGAGCCTTTGACAGTCTGAACCTAAAGCGCAGTGTGCTGCTCCAAGAGTTCGAGAGCTTGATGGACAGCATTGCCGCCTCTCAAAAGAACGAGCTGCCCGGACAAATTAGCCTGTTTGACATGGAGGACAGCGGAATGGATATGTCGGTTGAGGACAGTTTTCCCGACAGACCGGAGCTGCCTAAGGACAAGCTTTTAGCTATGGAAAAAGGCAGCATAGGCATGTATGTTTCAGGGCATCCTCTGGACGGGTTCAGGAGTATGCAGTTCAGCCCGAGGATAACCACTGTTCTAAGCGTGACGGAAAATGAGGAGGGCAGGTACAAGGCGGACGACTATGTGGAAATGATAGGCATTGTCACCGATGTGCGCCAGAGGCGGACGAAACGGAACGAAATAATGAAGTATGTTCAGGTTGAGGACTTAACGGGCACAATTGAATGTATCGCATTCCCCTCACAGGTCTCCATGTACGACAGTCTTCTTGAAAAGGATAAGAGGCTGCTGATTAAGGGAGAGCTTGACATGAGCGACGACAGTCCAACCAAGGTGAGAATACGCAGCGTGGAGCCCCTCAGGCAGAACGCAAAGTTGTTTATCAGACTGAAAGAGAGAAGCGGAGAGGCGCTCAGCCAAATTCAACAGGTTTTAAGGGGCTCAAAGGGAAGCGCGGGAATATATATTTATTTTGAAGACACGGGAAAAACCTCAAAGGCGCAGACCACAATTGACCCTGATGATGACAGAGTTAATACGCTAAAGCGGCTGTTTGGAGAGGACAACGTTAAAACAGTTATAAAGTAAGGTGGTTGTGATGAACGAATTAAGCACAAAGGAAAAGGTCTTGGCATTTTTGAAAAGTCGGGAAGGAACGTCTGTATCGGGAAAGGAACTGGCGGAATATGCAGGGGTTTCCGGAAACGCTGTTTGGAAAGCCGTGAATGCTCTGCGTGAAGCGGGGTATAACATAAGCGCAAAGAGAAACTCGGGCTATGCCCTGATGCCGAGCAACGTTTTGTCAAAGGAGGAAATAGGCGAATATCTAAACGATTCGCGGCTCTGCGAGAAGCTGGAAGTGTTTAAGACAGTTGGATCAACCAACACTCTTGCTAAGCAGTACGCAGCGGAGCACGGCTGCACCGAGCCTGTTGAAAAAATCTTTGTTGCCAACGAGCAGACGGCAGGCAGGGGCAGACAGGGGAGGAGCTTTTACTCCCCTGAGGACACGGGTATATACATGAGCTTTCTTATAAGCCCCGGGATGAATTCGGCGGAGGCGGTGCGTATAACCACCGCGTCCTCTGTTGCGGTGTGCATGGCGATTGAAAAGGTTTTCGGGATAAAACCCATGATTAAGTGGGTAAACGACGTTTACTTAGGCGACAGGAAGATTTGCGGAATACTAACCGAGGCGGTTACCGACTTTGAGACGGGCATGGTGGACAGCGTTGTCATCGGCATAGGGGTCAATGTGTTCACCGAGGACTTCCCCGAGGAGATTGCGGACATTGCGGGATCCTTAACCGCAATGGGGGAGGTCGACAGAAACAGGCTCACTGCGGAGATAATAAATTTTATGACCGGTCTTTGCCGAACCGAAAAAGGCAGGTTGGTAATAGGCTATTACATAGACGAGTACAAAAAGCGTTCTATGGTTATAGGTAAAAGAATAAAAATATTAAATACAAATGAAGTTGTACTGGCTGAAGATATTGACAAAAACGGTGGACTTGTGGTAAGGTTATCAGACGGAATGACAAAAGTTTTGGGGAGCGGAGAAATAAGCATCAGAGTTACGGAGTGATTGAATTAAGTGAGATATTTTAAGAAAATCAGTGCGGCGGTTTCTTTGCTGTTTATGATTGTAATTATGCCTGTCTCGGGCTTTGCCATTGACTTTGATATGGAGCAGACCTGTAGGTCGGTGGTGGTTGTCCATTCCTCCGGTTCGGTGGGTACGGGCTTTGCAATCTCTAATAATAAAATTATAACCAATCACCATGTTGTGGACACAACAACAACGTACACAATAGAAACAAGAGACGGAGGGTTGTATCGGGGCAGGCTTATCAGCTCGGACGAGACCCACGACCTGAGCCTGATTGAGGTTATGGGAGGAGAGCTTCCCGCCATACCGATGACGGCAGACCTGCCGCCTTTGGGCTCCGACGTGTATGCGGTAGGGTCACCTCAAGGGCTCGGCTTCAGCGTGAGCCAAGGTGTTTTGTCCACGGAGGACAGAGAGGTCAACGGGGTTCACTATATCCAGACCGACGCCGCCATAAACCCGGGCAACAGCGGAGGACCCTTGCTCAATCAGGCAGGACAGGTTATCGGCGTTAATAACATGAAGGTTCAGGATGCGGACAGGATTTCCCTTGCCATACCCATGAGCACGGTTATTGAATTTTTGCGTGCTTCAGGGGTAGACGTGTATATGGCGGGTGCGGGAGAAGCCGGGTTTGAAAATATAGGCAGCGTTGTTATCGGCAGCTCGGAAATAACAGGTGAGCCTACGGAGTCCTATGAGCAATACTCAACCAATCTCAGGAACCAATATACCAAAATTCTTGAAACAATTGAGAACGAGAACAAGATTTTGATTTTGGCAATTATAGTTCTGACGGTGTTGTGCTTTATATTTATGCTTGCCGTGTTGTCTCAGAAAGAAAAGCTTAAGTGCGCCGAGGTGAATTTAAACAAGGCGATTTTTGCCCTTAAAAAGCAGGGGGAACAGATTAATGCTCTGAGCCGTATGCGCAGGTTTCAAATCAGAACCTCCGAGAACGGGGAAAGACGGGAGGAGCCCCTGTCTGACGACAGGCGGAGTGCCTTTGTCAGTGGGTTGCCCCGAAAAGCAGGAATTGAACAGAGAAAAACCAATGAGAGGATGAAAGACAGACATCAATGATAGTAAGAGGAAGTCATCATAAGTTCAGAGAGAGCCAGCGTTTGGTGGTGTTTTGGGCTCTTATGGGGGTTGCCGGGTACCTGGGAGCCTTTACATATTGTATAAGAGGCGGAGTGTTCTGCAACGCCCAAACAGCCAATTTTGTGCTTTTCGCCATGGCGATAGGGCGCTTGGATTTAAAGGCGGCGGCATACTTGCTAATTCCGATTTCGTCGTATTTTATAGGCACGGTTATTTCGGAGCGGCTGCGGATAAGCGTGAAAACCGTAGGCCCTTTGCGGTGGGATACGGTTCTTGTGGGAATTGAAGTTATTGTCACCTTTGCCCTGGGTTTGCTTCCCGAAACCGCCCCTTATCAAATAACTCAGGTGGCGGTGAACTTTATATGCTCAATGCAATATAATACATTCAGGCAGGCGGAGGGAACACCTATGGCAACAACCTTTTGCACCAACCACGTACGTCAGGCGGGAGCTCACTTTGACGCGTGGCGCAGGAAGCGCCATAAAATAGAGCTGACCCGCAGCTTGATGCACCTCAGTATGATCGGCGTGTTTGTGCTGTTCGGGATTATCTCGGCTGTTCTCTGCGGCTTGGTGGCAGGAAAGGCAATCTGGGGGGCTTCGGTTCTTCTGGCTGTAGTATTTGCCGATTTGCTGTATGCGGATTTAGTGAGCGAGAGAGGCGTTAAAATTTAGATTTGAAATGTTCACATTATGTTCATTGAATTTTGAAATATTTTGTGATATTATGTGGATTAAACGATAGGAGATGTGTGTATGAGCAAGGATAATGAGCTTGAAGCTTGTCCCATGAAAAAGACCTCGATAGGCGGGCAGGCTGTTATAGAGGGGGTCATGATGAGGGGCCCGGAAAAGATTGCCACTGCCGTCCGCAAGCCGGACAAGGAGATAGTTGTTGACGAGCAACTCCTTGGCAGCGGCAGAAAGAGCAAGTTTGTGAAGCTGCCTATTATAAGGGGCTGCGTCAATTTTTTTGACTCGATGATTGTGGGCGTTAAAGCGCTTATGTTTTCGGCCAAGTTCTTTGACGTGGACGAGGACGGCAATGAGATAGAGCAGGAGCCAAGCAGGTTTGAAGCATGGCTTGAAAAGAAGCTGGATTCGGAAAAGGCTATGAATGTTGTGATATACTGCTCCGTTGTTGTGTCAATGATGCTGTCTATAGGGCTGTTTATACTGCTGCCCACATTGGCGGCGGGCTTTTTGACCGACTTCTTAAAGGTTGACAATAATACGCTGCTCACCCTTATTGAGGGCGTTGTGAGAATAGCCATATTTTTGGTGTACCTGGTTCTGGTTTCCCAAATGAGGGATATAAAGCGGGTGTTCATGTACCACGGGGCGGAGCATAAGTCGATTTTCTGCTACGAAAAGGGCTTGCCCTTAACTGTTGAAAACGTGCGGGTGCAGTCAAGGCTTCATCCCCGCTGCGGAACAAGCTTTCTGCTTATAGTAATGGTAATAAGTATTCTGGTATTCTCGATTATCCCCTGGCAGCAAGAGGCTTTTGCCTCAATCCCCTATATCGGCGGAATGTTTGCCGCAATGCCTTGGGCAATCTGGAGGCTTATTTTAAGACTGCTGCTTTTGCCTGTTGTGGCGGGTCTGTCTTATGAGATAATTAAGTTTGCGGGTCGCCATGACAACCCGCTCACCCATGCAATCAGCGCCCCGGGAATGTGGTTCCAGTACATAACCACAAGGGAGCCGGAGGACGACCAGATTGAAGTAGCCATTGCTTCACTTAAGGCTGTAATCCCCGCGGATAAAACTGCGGATATATGGTAAGAATTTTTAATTAGGTGATGAGATGACTTTGAAAGAGCTGCGCAGAAATGCGCACAGTAAACTGCAGGCGCAGCCGAGGATTTCTTCTCCCGAGCTTGACGCCGACTTGATAATAATGTATGTTCTTGACCTGACAAAGGAGGAACTCCTCACTAAGGACATGTCCGTTCCCGATGCGCTGGCTATCGAGGTAAACGCGTATATTAACAGGCGGCTGGGCGGTATGCCCGTCCAATATATTGTGGGCAAGACGGAGTTTATGTCTCTTGATTTTGAGGTGAACAAAAATACGCTTATTCCCAGACAGGACACGGAGACTTTGGTTGAGGCTGTCATAGACCGATTAAAAAATATAAGTGAGCCCGTGAAAATTCTGGACATAGGTGCGGGAAGCGGCTGTGTTGGAATCAGCCTTGCCAAATACCTGCCAAACGTCTTTGTGACCGAACTTGATATATCGGAAAAGGCGCTTAAAACGGCGGAGCGAAACGCTGAAAAAAACATGGTTTCAAGGCGGATGAGCTTTGTGTGCCGCGACATAAAAGAGGGAATTGAGGACTTAAATTCAGGAGTTCCCTTTGATGTAATCGTGTCAAATCCGCCCTATATACCGACTGACGACCTGCTTGAGCTACAGCCCGAGGTAGTAGAGTTTGAGCCTGTTGTGGCGCTGGACGGCGGAGAGGACGGGCTGGATTTCTATAGGTTGATTATCGAAACGGTCTCTCCGAAAAAGGGAGGGCTACTCGCCTTTGAGGTGGGGTATGACCAAGCGGAGAGGGTTGCCGATCTCTTGCACGGCAAGGGCTATAAGGGAATTGAGATTGTTCCCGACCTTGCAGGAATAGAACGGGTGGTTTTGGGTATTTCTACCAATTAAAAGGGAGCGTAAGCTCCCTTTTTTAAACCCGATTGTTTTAAAGATGATGTTTTGATATTTGAATATTGTGGATTTTAAATTTTATTTTAATCATAATATCGGCTGATTTGTATCCTTACATTGGTATGTCTAGCGCCCGCCCCGTTGCGCTTGCCCGACCTCCCCAAGCGCCGCGGCGGGTAGGCAACAGTATTTTGATAAAGGCTTTGGCAACATTGCCGCCGCGGTTTGGGTGTGACCCCACTTCTTTGAAGTGGGACGGCTCATATTATTCCGGTTCGCACAAAGTATGCAATGTCAATAATAAAACTAAGTTGTTGCCGATGAGGGC
>JABLTO010117224.1_pt1 | contig 20962 bp, 21 predicted proteins | sample 7160091 | NCBI WGS metagenome assembly JABLTO01 (sample SAMN14651225, study PRJNA627086) | human gut metagenome | isolation source: feces | host: Homo sapiens
CATTTTTCGTATACCCTTTTTTAAAGAAATATACATAAGCAAAAATCGCTTACTTTCTACAATTCATCTCTTGACATCTTCATAGCTGGTCTCCATATCGATTTACAATATCATAAATCCCCTAAAAAAACATATAAATAATACCACGTTCTTAAATTACTTGAAATCTATTTTTACTTTATGGCTTATAATTTCTTAAAAACTCTGTGTGCTGTGACTGTTCTAAAAAAAGAAGATGCAGTTTCAACAAAAGGCTTAGCAAATCAGTCAAAATGAGCGATTTCTTTATGCAGAAACCCGCGATAAATACATTTATTGCCGAACAAACATGGAATCATGATCTGTCCTGTTCTTGCCTTCATTCTCTTATGAAATTTGCCATTTTTTCTAATGTATCATCGGAAAACGGCTGCAGTCAAAAGAGATCATCGACAGTTAAACGCATAACAGTCATGACCGAAATAGCCATGACTGCTCTGTCTGTGCAAACTTTCAAATAAGCAACAGGAATGAATTATGGACCGCGGGCATTTCCGTCAGTGCTTCGGTTTCATTCCCCAGAATACCGCATTCATCACGATCACAATCAATACAACAGCTGTCATTGCTGCCCAAAATCCCATATTGATTCCCAAAAATGAAGTCGTTTGAAATAAACTCATCCAGATCATGTCCCAATTCATCTCTTTTTCCTCCTTGTTTAAAGCAGTTCACCGTAATGGCGGACATATGCTTTTTTCAGACTGGTTGCCAAAATCATATACAGCAGAATGCATGGAATCAAATAAGCAAAGTATGCCGCCGGCAGAGCAACAAAACCAAGCATTGTTCCAAAAGGCGTAAAAGGAATCACTGTAAGTACCGTAATCCCGGTCAGTGTCAACAGAGCCAACGGTGCAGATGCATGACTTTGAATAAACGGAAGCTTGGAAGTCCGGATCATATGAATGACAAGCGTCTGGCTCCACATTGATTCCACGAACCATCCGGCCTGGAACAAACCAATGTAAGCTGCCTGCACCATGGCCAGTTCATTTCCGCTGAAGTGAGCAGGCAGATCATTGAAAAGAACACCTCCTGACACGAACAACGGGCAGAACACAAAATACATAAACAAATAAGTGGTAAAATCGAAAATGGAACTTGTAGGCCCGATCCAGATCATAAAGTTGCCGACGCTCGATGCATCCCATTTCCGCGGTTTGGCAATGAATTCTTCATCTACATTATCCCAGGGAATTGCCGTACAGGATAAATCGTAGATCAAATTGAGAAAAATCAGATGTACGCTCATCATCGGAAGAAAAGGAAGCAGTGCTGATGCTGCCAGCACCGAAAACATGTTGCCGAAATTGGATGAAGCAGTCATCTTGATATACTTGATCATATTTGCATAAGTCTTGCGACCTTCGATGATTCCCTGTTCCAATACCATCAAATCCTTTTCCAGCAAAATGATATCTGCAGATTCTTTGGCGATATCCACCGCCGTATCCACGGAGATACCGATATCGGCGGCTTTCATGGCTGCAGCATCATTGATACCGTCACCCATAAATCCGACCGTATGACCGCTTTCTCTGAGAACAGAAACGACACGTGATTTCTGCTCCGGCGTCAGTTTGGCAAAAACATCAGTGGATTCTGCCGCTTCGGCCAGTTCACGATCACTCATCTGATCAACATCAGATCCCAGAAGCATGTTACGAACCTTTAGCCCGACCTGTTTGCAGATGGTACGGGTCACTTTGTCATTATCGCCAGTCAAAATCTTTGTTGTCACGCCATGTTCTTTCAGCGCCTTGATTGCAGAGGCAGTTGATTCTTTCGGCGGATCCAGAAAAGCAAGATAACCAAGCAGGACCATATCACATTCATCCTTTGCTCCGAAAGTAGCTACCGGAGAAGGATTGCTTTTCTGGGCAATAACGAGCACACGGAATCCTTTCTCATTCAGATCATCCACCGTTTCAAGGATCCGATGCCGCACTTCATCTGTCAGTGGCCGAACCGATCCGTCACATTCCGCAAAGGAACAAATGGACAGCATTTCTTCTACGGCCCCTTTGGTCACCATTTGTGTTTTCCCGGTTTTATCCTGTACAACGGTCGTTAGACGCCGGCGTGAAAAGTCAAAGGGGATTTCATCCACTTTCACATAGTATTCTGACAGATCGACCAGTCGCGGATCTTTTTCTTCCTCTTCCTCACTCTTACGAATGATAGCCAGATCCATCAAATTTTTATATCCTGTCTGAAAATAACTGTTCAGATAAGCATGGCGAAGCACCCGTGTGTCATCTTCTCCATTCACATTCAAATGATATTCCAAAACTACCTGATCTTGTGTCAGCGTTCCGGTTTTATCGGTACACAATATATCGATGGCACCAAAATTCTGAATTGAATTCAGGTTCTTTACGATCGTCTGCTTTTTGCTCATGGAAACAGCTCCCTTGGCCAGACAAGTCGTCACGATCATCGGCAGCATCTCCGGGGTCAGACCGACGGCAATGGAAATACCGAATAAAAAGGCATTCAGCCAGTCTCCCTTTGTCAGACCGTTGACAAAGAACACCAGCGGCACCATCACCAGCATAAAGCGGATCAACACCCACGAAACAGCATTCACGCCTTTGGTAAAACTTGTTTCTGATGCCTCTGCGGCAACGGCGGATGCCATCGAGCCAAACAGAGTATTATCTCCGGCACAGACGGCAACAGCTGTTGCACTTCCTGAAATGACATTGCTTCCCATAAAGGCAATGTTTTCATAATCAGTCACGCTTTCTTTGCCCTCGGCAGTCTGCGCTGTTTTTTCTACCGGTTCGCTTTCACCGGTCAAACTGGCCTGGCTGACAAAAAGATCCTTTGCCTCCACAATGCGTACATCTGCCGGAATCATATCTCCGGCAGACAAGTGAACGATATCACCCACGACCAGCTCATCCATTGTAATTTCTGTTTTTTCCTGATTTTTTCTTGTTACAGTGCAAGTCGTCGTAATCATGGCAAGCAGTTTTTCCGCCGCATTACCGCTTCTGGATTCCTGAACAAATCGTAATGTACCGGAAATGACAACCATTGTAAAGATGATGACCACTGTCAGCCAGACAAAATCCTCCGGGACGCTGCCAAACAGAGAAAAATACGGAAATACCATATCAGTGGCGGTGGAAACAAGAGCCAAAAAGAACAATATGGCTGTAAACGGATTGATAAATGCATCTGCCAGCCGTCTGGCCAATGACTTTTTTTTCACATGTGTTACTTTATTGCTTCCATGACGGATACGACTCGCAGATACACTCTCCATATCAAGACCGCTCAATGCAGTGTGAAGATCGTTCAGCACATCTTTAATCGAATTCGTTGCCGCATATGCAAGACGACGATTCTGTTCGTATCGAATCACAGCTTTTTCCGCCGCCTGACGGGCAGACAAGCGTTTTTCTTTCTTGTTCATTGTCATTACCTCCTTTTGTTATATCAAGGCAATACAGTCCATCTGCATATTTTGTTGAACTGCGCCTTTTTATCTTTCATTCTTTGTAATAGCGGGAGCTTTTCGTGATATACCAGACATCAAATCCCGCAATCACAAACCATGCCGCCATGGAAAGAACAAACCAGCGATCTTCAAATCCCAGCCATACGCCTTTCAGCAAAAACAGAAATCCGTTCAATACGATAATTTCTCCGATATTGCGGCAAAGCGGCCGGATCCTGATTTTATTTTTCTCCTGCCAAGACATCTTCTTCCACGCATCAAGATGAATATGTCCTTTTTCCAAAGCAAACAGGATGCCGCCGGCAATAAACACAATGCCTAAGCACACGCAAATAAAATTCATTCTGTTTCCTCCTTCCATTTGCGAATCAAGTGATTCCATGTCTTTATCCTGTACATCAGCACGACAGCGGATGATGCAAGAAACAGCCAGATCAAAACAGTGATCAAATACCATGTCTGCACTATCGGCAGAAAATTATTCGAACGAAACAAGCCAGTTGAAAGACACAGCAAAGAGAACCAGACATATAGCAAAAAAAATATCTTTTGTTTCATCACAAAACCTCCCATCCCGCACTGATCACGTCAGGTATTTGCAGCGCCTGTCTTACGATTCCTTCCAGAACATTGCTTTTTACGATTCCCTGCGAGCGGTATTCCGCAATGACCTCTATTTTATCGCCGATGACATCACCGCTTGCCAAATGATTCAGACATAATGCGGCAGTTGTGTTTCCGTTTAAAAGCAGCGAACGTATTTCATTTTCCCAGGTTTCCCGGCAGGTAACGGAAATGCGATATACTTGCTCTGTTTCCTGCCATCCAGTTACCGGCTTTACTTTCAAAGCGAGCGGTCGAAACAGTAAATTGGAAAGGATCAGGATCCCGGTTGCGGCAGCCGCAAACAGACAGTTCCCAAAACTGACCATTACACCGATTGCGGCCGTACACCACAGTGTCGCTGCCGTATGCAGTCCCCGCACCATCCCATCACCCTTGAAGATGACACCGCTGCATAAGAAACCGACCCCGGATACAATGGAGCTCGCTATGCGATACACTTCATTCGAGCCGGAAATGATTGGAAACATTAAGAAAAGACAAGAGCCCATCGCAAGCAGGATATTGATTCGGATACCGGCACCATGACCGGTCATCTGCCGTTCCAGTCCTATGAAAAACCCCAGGATGATCGACAGCAGAATACGCAGCATACAGTCTGTCCAAGTCATATCTCTTCCTCCTTTCGGCCTCCATCAGTATAAAAAAATCGCAGGAAAGATCACATGATCAAAATCTTGCGATTTTCTTGCGATTTAGTAAGGATTTCGGTTTAAATCTTATCGTTGAATTTATAGCCGATGCCCCAGATGGTCAGGATGTATTCCGGAGAGTCCGGGTTTGGTTCTATCTTCTTGCGCAGTTTTCTTATAAATGCCATGATGTTACTGTCATCAAGCAAATAGTCACTTTCCCAGACAGCCTGATAAATCTGTTCTTTGGTAAATACCTCACCGCGGTTTCGGGCTAAAAAATATAAGATATCAAACTCTTTCGGTGTCAACGAAATTTCCTTTCCGTCCCGGATCACGCGGCGCAGTCGAAGATCGATGAAAAGATTCCCGCAGTCAATGATATTGTCGCTTACAGAGAGCCGCTCTCCTTCTTTCAATTCCAGCATCAAGGATCCCGCACGGCCTTTTATGAGATCCTCAACACCTTCCCTTAATTCTTGTGATGCGTCAGTCGGTGGGGCAAAATCCCGAAGCTTATCCAAAAGCCATGCAGCCAGTGAGAAATCCAAAGAAATAAAACCGATATGCTTTTTCATGCCAGATCCCCCCTTTTTCAAAGCAGTTCATGATAGCGACGGATATACCATCGCTTTGCCAATGTGACCCACAACAGATATAGTAAAAGAATGATTCCCAGAAAAAAAAAGTAACGCAAAGGCAGTGCGGTCAAACCGATCAGTTGTCCTATCGATGTCGCGGTGAAGAGCGTAAAAAGCAGCGTACCGAACAAAGTAACCAGAAGCACCGGCCACGAAGGTCTGCTCTGCATCAACGGTACTTTTTCGGTCCGCAGCAAATGAAGGATCAATATCTGCGTCCACATAGACTCCAGAAACCACCCTGATTGAAACAGTGCGATAAAACGCAGCTGTGCAGCTGTTTCCGTAAGAGACGCAAAAGTACCTCCGCATACAGCGGGACACAATATAAAAAACAAATATGCATAAGTAATGATATCAAATACCGAACTGATCGGTCCGAAAAAACGCATAAAACGTCCCAGTGTCCGGCCGGACCATTCCAACGGTTTCGAATAAGCATCTTCATCAACATGATTCCATGGCAAAACAAGACATAGAATGTCATAAAGAAGATTCAATAACAAAAGCTGCAATGAAGCCATGGGAAAAAACGGCAGAAAGATACTGGCTACAACGATCGAAAAAATATTTCCGAAATTAGAGGAAGCTGTGATTCTGATATATTTGGAAACATTGGAAAATGCCTTCCGTCCTTCTATGATGCCTTCCTCCAGCACATTCAGATCTTTCTTCAGCAATACGACATCTGCGCCTTCTTTAACAGCCGCGGCAGCCGTATCGACGGAGATTCCCACATCCGATTCCACGACAGCCGGTAAATCATTCATGCCGTCTCCCAAAAAACCGACGGTATGTCCGTTTGAGCGCAAAATTCCTACGATCTGCGCTTTTTGTTTTGGGGACAGTTCCGAGAAAACGCTCGTATATTCAACCTTTACCGGAAGTTCTTCCTCTGTCAGTTCTTCCAGTTCGCTTCCTCTCAATACTGCGGCAGTGTCGATGCCCAGTCTTCGACAGATCGAAAGTGCAACATCCTGATTATCTCCGGTCAGCACCCTTACCCCGACATGCAGCTGCTGCAGCTTTTCAATGGCCGCGGCAGCACTTTGTTTCGGTGCATCAAAGAACGCAAGATAACCCAGCAGAATCAGTCCGTTCTCGTCTTCTCTCGACAATTGTGTCCGCGACAGCGGCTTACAGGCTACGGCCAATACCTTCATGCCGTCTTCCATCATATCATCCACCACCGCATGAATGCTTGCGGCGTCACTACTGTCAATGTCGAAACATTCTCCCCGATATTCCACATGCGTGCATCGTTGAAACACATCATAGATACTGCCTTTGATCACAAGCAGCTTTTCACTGCCATGCTGCACAAGAACACTGGCCAGCCTTCTCTCATGATCAAAAGGGAGTTCATCCAGTTTCCGATACTCTCGTTCAAGCTCCCGATAGTGGTCAAGATGCCCCGGCATTTCACGATACTTTAAGATTGCCTCATCCAGATGATGTTCGCTGCCGGTATGATACAGACTGTTCAAGTAAGCAAGATCCAGGATACGCTGACTTTCGTTCCCCAAAATATCCATATAATATTCCAGAGAAATATGATCGCCGGTCAAGGTTCCGGTCTTATCCACACATAAAATATCCATACTGCCAAATCCCTGCATGGCATTGATATTCTTGACGATCGTTTGCTTTCTCCCCATCGCCGCACTACCTTTGGCAAGGCAGGCATTGATGACCATCGGAAGCATCTCCGGCGTCAAGCCGACCGCAACGGAAAGTGCAAACAGAAAGGCGGAAACCCAGTCTCCTTTTGTAAATCCACAGGCAAGGAAAACAATGGGAACCAGCACGGCCATAAAGCGAATCAACACCCATGCAATGGAATTTGCACCATGATCAAAGCCGTTTTTCAACTGTTTGTCTGCTGTTGAAAAGCCGCCGTAGACGGTATCCGCACCAACGGCAAGCACGATTCCTTCTCCTGTACCGCCGATAACAGATGATCCCATAAAGGCCAGATTATGATAATCCGCGTATGAATGAGCCTGCTCAAAAGACAAAACAGCAGCATCCTTTTCCAGGATCGCGCTCTCTCCGGTAAGGACAGACTGAGAAACAAACAGGTCTTTTGTTACTGTCAGTCGAATATCTGCGGGTACACGGTCCCCGGCAGACAGACGTATCCGATCTCCCACTACCAGCTGCGTTGAAGACATTTTCTGCCATTGCTTGTCCCGGCGAACAGACACTGTCGAAGCGACCATCTGAGTCAGCCGGTCGGCAACATGTTTTGCCCTCAATTCCTGGATAAAACGAACAACACCGCCAATCAGCAGCATGCACAAAATGACTGCCGCGGTCGTAACATTCCGACTGAAAGTAGTAGGCAGAATGACATCGGTGACATACGAAATAATGGCCAGCACAAAAAGGATCACGGTAAAAGGATTGACAAATGAACGTCGCAAACGATAAAGCACCGTATCCGATGTCCTTCCCGACAAAACATTTTTTCCGTAACGGGCACGGCTTTTTTCTGTCTGTTCATCATCATAGCCATGATCATTGATTTGAAAATCACGATACAATGCATCTTTGCTCATGCAGGCATACGTAAGCACACGACGATGAATCGCATGACCTTTTTTCATTTTTTCCACCTCCATGCGTTGCTGTAATCATATCATATCGTTCTCATCGATATCTTGCTTTTTTCTTGCTTCGTAAGCGAAACAGCCGATTTTATCGCACCACTGTCTTTTACTGATAAAAAAAGCTTTAAGCACAGTTTATCGAAAGAATTCGAAACATTGCTTAAAGCATAAGAGTTCCTTTAATTTTGATCTTCCTGTCCCGCTATCTTTGTTATGATATCAAATGCATTGGATGCGAAATTGATCTTTCGCTCATCCAGTACCTCTTCATCAATGCTTATTTTTACCTGTGCAATAGCCAGTTGATCTTCTTTTGACGCATCTGGATTTCCCATCATCGTCATCCACGTAATTTTAATGTTTTCTTTTGAAATGCGGACATCTGCCGGCACCTCATATTCCATTTTTTCAAAAAGAAGGTCATTGGAATCCGCCGTAACAGTTATCTTGTCATCCTCATCCTGATAAAACCGAATTGTATAATATACAATGTCATCCTGAGAAGAAACATAGTCTTCATTGGGAGAAATCGTTTCCTCATAAATCAGACTCTCGTCATTATCCGCTAACAGATCAGTTTCCGTTTCTCCCTGACTACATCCGCCGATCATAAGCGGGCAAATAAGAAACAACACAAGGATGAATCGCCTTAACATATGCATAGTTTCATCGCTCTACTTTCTTTTTATTTCAGCAGATAATCGCTGCCGTCTTTCTTCAGGGCAGTGCAAGAAAGGCTCCTGCGATGACTGTCATAAATCGGTGCAGGACTTCCGTTGACACCCCGGAAAATTTTCTTGATCGGTATATCCATCGTAATAAATTCATTTGTCTGAAACGGTTCACCGAAGGAATAATCCTTGGAAATCAGCACGAAACGATATTCACGTTCATGTTTCCATTCCTCGTATTTCGTAAACGTTGCTTTGATATAAAATTTCAGATCCGTATAAGAGAATGTATTGATCTTTGATTTTTGCGGCGGCCGCTTCTTATTGTAGTCGACCGTACCGATGATACAGATTCCGTTGATCTTCAGCTGTCTGATTTCCCTGACGATATCATCGTAGTCAAATTCAAAACAGTAACCTTTATGATCCTGTGCATAATAAGACCACATCAGTATATTTTTATGGATCGGGGTCATGCAGAGCAGCAGAAACAGTCTGGTCATATCTTTATTGTTGGCAAACACACAGTTGCAGTCAAAAGGATCATTAAAATATTTAGGATGCACAAACGAAAGCTTACCGTCATTCACATCATGGTTATTGTTTACGACTGTATCCTGTGCATAATATTTGTAAAGTGTTTTTGTTTTCGACAGCGATTCTTTAAGCAGTGATTCAACGATTTTCTTTCGCCAGGGATAATTGCTCATCATGACGAGAAATTGATCAGTATCCATGAAAGCCATGCGCAGATGTTCTTTAAACAGACTGTTGAAGGAAGGATCCAGGAGATGAAAACGATATTGTTCATCCTTCTCTGTATCGCGTATTCGGCTTTCCTCCTTTTTCAAATACTTGGCAGTCTGGTAATACACATGGATCGTTTGTTCCTTCGGCAGTTTTATTGTCGGTTTTGCCAATAAAGAAATACAGATTTGCGTTTCCCTTTGCCGGTCAAAAACAAACATCACGTTACTTTCCGGAATATTTTCTATAAGTTCAAAATTTCGAGTGCTGATCAGAAATACACTCTTGGCAACCATATATCGATAATTGTCCAGTTGTTCCTTTTCCAGTATGATCATCGCCGTTCCTCTTTTCCTTTACACTGATCTGCTGTCTTTATTTTACCTGTTATTTTACATTTTGTCAGGAGTCAAGTGCAGATGAACGTTCTCTCTTTGTCCTTATGTGCAAAACATCAAGCCAAACGGGCGTTTCGGCAACGAAGCAAACGGCTTACGAATCATAAGATCGACTTCCGGCATGATAATCTCTACCTTTCGTTTATGAATCTGTGCAGACAGAATCATAAGCAAAAGCTGAAAAAAGGTTTGAAAAAGAAAACCGGAAATTCTCTTCCGGCTTTTCCTTCATTTATTTTTCCTGTTCTTTTTCAAATTCTATTCGTACTTTAAACAGATCACAATCGATCTTCAGTTCAAATGTACCTCCCTGTGCCTGTGTAAAACTGCGGGCAATGGCCAGTCCCAGTCCGCTGCCCTGCTGTGAGCGTGACTTATCCCCGCGGACAAAACGTTCCATGATCTCACTGCTGGTAAAATCCATCGGCTGTTCCGAAACATTATTCATTTCGATTTTCACCCTGCCATTTTCCTCTTTGACGCTGACATATGCCCTAGAGTTCGGCATGGCATATTTACTGATATTGGTAAACAGATTTTCAAAAATACGGTATGTTTTATTGCTGTCCAGGCAAAGAATCAGTTTTTTGTCCGCATAGTGTCGAATCACGGTTATGTTTTTAGCGTTTAGAGCTTCCTCGCTTTGCATATAGACCTGATCCAGCAGATCGATGATATTCAGATTAGCCGGTTCCAGTTTTAAATTTCCGCTTTCTACCTTGCTGATTTCCAGCAGATCATCGATCAGCGTCTTCAGACGATTCGCATATTTTTTCAGCTTTTCCTGGTATTCATGACGCTTTTCACTGCTTAATGCATCATCATCCAATAGTGCCGCATAATTTTTTATGCAGGTCAAAGGCGTCTTCAGATCATGAGAAACATTTGAAATCAATTCTGTCTTCATTTTTTCGGAGCGCACTTTCTCCTGGACTGCTTCTTCAAAGTTTACGCTTAATTTTTCCAGTTCCTCTCTTCCGGAGGCAAAAATACCGAAATCCTCATCTGTTTTTTCAAAATGATTGGAAACGATGCCGCGGATCGAAGCCAGAAGCTTATGATAATTCTGCTGTATCTCGATCAGATGCCTGTATATGAAATAAAATAAAGCAATCGAATAAAGCAGCGTGCAAATGATCATCAAAGAAAAATTAAGGATGCCGAAAAACAGCATGACCAATGCATTTCCGAGAATGAGAAGGAGCAGCTGTTTATAAAACGGCATGCTGAGATCGACAGTAAAGAGATCATCGATCGTTTTTTTGATCCACCGTATGCATGAAGCAGTCAGCGAATGTTCTTTGATAAACCGTATCGGTCCGTAAACAACGATATATTTGAGCTCAAAGACGGTGAGAGATAAAATGATCATTGACAAAAACCAGACGACAAAATTAAAGCCAAGCACGATCATGTCACTGACGATCAGGCCGTATTCGTTCAATAAATAAGAAAATTCGCCATTGATCGTAAAACTGGCACTCAGCATGGACACCATAAATGCCAGGGTAACCAGTGAAGGCAAAAGAAACAGATTGATCTCTATGCTCCAGTTACGAATTGTTTTAAAAGGCTGAACTTCACAGACATAGCAAATAGGATAAAAAAGCAGAAAAACAAACAATACCGCAGCTGCGACAAAAAAGCTGATTCCGCCGAAAGCATTAAACTGATCCCATGAATTCAGATAACCTGAAATGCCCAGATAGGAAAAAGCAGTGGAGGAAATCATAAACTGAAATTCCATATTTTCCGGCGGATTTATCTGAATCTCAGGATAATAAACATCTTCCACAGAAGGAAACAGAGCATAAAAATTATAAGCATCGAAAATATCCAAAGTCAGATCTCCGCTGATACTGCACTCACCCTTCTCATCAAAACGAAACGACACATAAAAACGATGATCATCTGTCTTGGATGAATCCTGTTTTGGATCTGAAAGATTGCTGACGATGTTGCCCGTGTCAAGATCTTCGGCAACATAAAAAAAGGCTGAATCATTGGTGAAAAACGCATTAAAGTCATTGCGCATGGCCTCATATTCCGCCGAAATCATTTTCTTCTCTTCATCGCTCAGTTTTGAAGAGAAGATAAGCGGATCATAAGACGGATCGAGTTTTTCAGCCAAATCGAAGGTAAAAATCTGAAACTGTTCTTTATAATAATCCTGAATTCTGTTCACTTTATTTGAATCATATCCTTTTGCATTGTCATACAATCCCACGATAGTTACACTCATAAAGGAAATCAGCAATACAAAAATTAGAAGAAATATTTTTTGTCCTTTGTTTTTCATTTCATCACCTACATTTTTTCAATTTTATAACCGATTCCCCACACCACTTTGATATATTCCGGATTGCGGGGGTCTGTTTCGATTTTCTTCCTGAGATTACGGATATGAACCATGATCGTCTCGGTATTGACAGCATTTTCTTCCCATACATGTTCGTAAATCTGCTCCGAAGAAAAAATGCGTCCCGGCTGGCTCATCAGCAGTTTGAGAATCTTATATTCTTTTGCAGTGAGATGAATGCTGACACCGCGAATCGAGGCTTCTTTCGAATCCGGATTCAGGCTGAGATCTCCTACCCGCAGCAAGACATCTTCTTTATCTGACATGTTTTGCTTCAAATTCAGGATCTGCGAATAACGACGGATATTCGAGTTCACTCTTGCAATCAGTTCCATCGGCTCAAATGGTTTGGTCACATAATCATCACCACCGATATTCAATCCGGTGATTTTGTCAATATCCTCTGATTTTGCGCTCAGAAAGATCACCGGAATATCCGAATGCTGGCGCAGCTTCATGACCATTGTAATACCGTCCATCATCGGCATCATCACATCAACGATAGCGAGATGGACGTGTTCTTTTTCTATCATCTGAAGTCCCTGCACGCCGTTAAAAGCCTGCAAGACCGCATACCCCTGATTCTCCAAAAAAATTTTGACTGTTTCCTGAATTCCTTCTTCATCTTCCACCACGAGAATATTATATTTCATGATATTTCCCCCTGTTTCATCATTCAAAAGAAACTGCTCAACAACAACAGTATTTCTTTCATTCCAAAAGAATAAAGAATAAGACCGAATGGCTTGCACAGAAGATTGATCAGCATAAATCGTTTTGTGCTCATCGTTGTCAGGGCACAGATCATGCAGAGAATATCATCCGGCATTCCTGGCAGAAAAATTGCCAACGCAAAAAAGAAATCAAATTTTTTTCCTTTTTCCAGCCACCCGATGTATTTATCATACGTCTTTTTTTCCACAACCTTCAATATAAATTGTTTTCCATAACGTCTCACCATCCGAAATGCAAGATAAGCTCCGATCAGAAGACCGACATAATTATAAATAAATCCTTCCAACGGTCCGAATACAATGATGCCGACAGCACTGGAAACACCGCCCGGAATGATCGGCAGAACAGTCTGTATGATCTGAATCGCAATAAATGCCAGCGGTGCCAACAATCCAAATCCCTGCAGCATTTGTTGGAAGGCCTTTGGATCGGAGAGACAGTTGCCGGTTCCCAGATATACAACAAACAGGCAAAGCAGAATCGTTCCTATCAGCATCATGTATTTCGTTGCTTTCAGCCATCGCATGTCATGTTCCATTTCCTTCACCCCGCTTTATATTGTAGAAGCGGAATACTAATGAAATACGGGCAAAAATCTAAATAATTTCTAAAGAATTAAAAAGCACATGATGCTTCATGTGCTTTTTTTAAGATGCATGCAGGACGCTGCAAACATGCAATACAGCAGATGTCTTCAAATGATCCTGCCTCTTTTCATTACTGGCGCAGAAGCTGCGTTACTCTACATTTTTATGGAATGCCGCCTTGATCTCCTCGATGAATTTCCGAACAGCAGGACTGAAAGGCTGTCCTCTTTTCCATGCAAAGACCGTAGTGGACGTCAGCTCGGGTTTCAACGGACGTATCATGATCTTTGAAGGATCCCAGTAAGCCACTGCTCCTTCGATCACGATCGAATAGGCCAGACCGTGATTGACCATGGTAGCCCCATTGGTATTCAGATTACTGGTAAACAAGATCTGCAGATGATCATAGTATTCACCAAACCAGTTGGCTAATTCACCCCGGATCGTTGTGCGGCGCGGCAGCACCAGCGGCAGTGAAGCCAGATCTTGCGCCGTGACTGCCTCTTTTTCTCCTAACGGATCATGAGGTGGAAGAAGCGCTACCCAGCGTTCTTTTTTCGTTAAACGGATGAATTCATATTTTTCGATCTCAATCGGCTCCAGCAGCAATCCGATATCAACCAGTCCCTTATCCATTTGTTCTTTTACGATATCTGCGGTTTCCGTCAACAAATCAAATGTAACATGCGGATACTTCTGATGAAAACTGCGAAAGAGATCCGGAAGAAGCGTAACAGCTGCCATTTCCCCGCAGCCGATCGTAATTTTTCCTTCCAGCAGTCTTTCCTGTTCGATCAGTTCGTTTTCTGTCTTCGCAACCAACTGCACGATTTCTTCACCGCGGCGGCGAAGCAGCATGCCCTCATCGGTCAGTGTAATCTTACGCGTCCCCCGATCAAACAACTTTACTCCCAGTTCTTCTTCCAGCTGAGCCAGCTGCCGTGACAATGCCGGCTGAGTGATGTGCAGTACTTCTGCCGCTTTTGTGATATTTTCTTCCCGTGCAACTGTCAAAAAATAACGAAGGACTCGAATTTCCATTGCAAAGACCTCCTCTCCCTCTGAATTTTAATCAATATCATTTTAATATACCGCAGAGCGTGAAGCAATCTTCATCACGCAGATCTTTTATTTCAGCGTTATTATGCTGCGATACAGCAGCGTCGTTTTGGCATCGATCTCTTTATCTCCGTGAAAATGCCCGAAATACCAGTGTTCATAACTGGTACGGTTTTTGATCGTTTCCAGCCATTCTTCGGTTGATGTATCAATATCAGACACATCCGCATGTGATAAAAACAATTCGCTGGGACGATCTGAATATGCACATGTATGCGACAAGATCCCGTCTACCTTCCAGTCCAGCGACATCAGTTTTGCTTCCACGATTTTCTTAATTTCAGCAGAGGGCTGCTCGTCCGGAAACCACAAATAGAAGATATTGCCGCGCGTATATTGATAAATTCTTTCTTTTTTGTCAATGGAATAGGCGCCGCCGACAACCAGATACTGCTTGCCATTAAAATCAAACACTTCTCCGTCTTTGGCAAACAAAAGGTTCGGATATCGTTTTTGAACATACACCGTCCCCTGGTGAAAGGTCTTTTCTTCATAATCGATGAAATTCTGGGGTCTTGCCTCATGATTTCCGTGAACGCAAAACAATGTCAGCGGCAGCCGCGCAAGTTTTTCCTTCAGGCTCGTACATAGATAATCCTCCACATAACCGGAAGCTTTCGGATACACAAAGTAATTGATGCCCGCATCTCCCAATATGATCAAAATATCTTCTCTTGTCGTTTGCTGTTTTTGCACAAAATATTCGATATCCCTGAAGTCCCCATGACAGTCTCCTGTAATATAGATCATCTCCGTTCTCCTTTCCGATATGTGTTCAGTGCAGATCGTTTGCATGATTTTCATTTTGCCGAAACAGCCTTTTTCTGCGTCTGCGAACAAATAAATATGCCAGCTGAGCGACTTTTCCTGCCGCTGCGGGCGGCAAAGCAAAATAAAAAACGGCTTTTATGATAAAAAAGAGAATTTCAAAAAAATAAATCTGTGACAGTTTCTGTATAAAAGCAGGCATAACATCGATAAAAGATCTAAACAAAAGCCGATAAAAAGCGTCAGGAATGACAAAATTGATCACGATGATCCAGACAAGCAAGAAACAGGAAGAGGCAAAAAAATAAACAAAGCTCCTATTTTGCCGTTCTTGTTTTCCTTTTTCATCTTCAGGCTCGTTTTCATCTTCAATCACCAGATCAAAGGCAAAGCTAAAGGATAGAAAGAAAGCGATGGCGAACGCGGCAAAACGCTGCAATACACCGCTCTGTAAAAATAAAAAAGAAACAGACGTATTAATGAAAAACATCACGAGAAAAAAGATCATCCAAAATCGATTCCGCGTTTCCATTGCCCATACATATTCCCTCAAAAAAGTACGGACATGAGGAATGCTTTCGCTGCAGCATTGTTGTCTGACACAAAAATACTTATATGTCATATAATACTGGATCAACTGACAAATCATGCCTGACAAAAGGATCATGCACAGACGTCTGATATTCCCGTCCTCTGTTAAGAGAAGCGGAACATAACTGGCAAAAAATGAGATGACATACCATATATTGCTCATCATACTGCGATTTTGCAGAGCAATGACTGACAGAGCATGCAGATCCTGACTGCAGAAAACCCCATACATGTAATATTTATCTTCCGCTTCTGTGATCAGACAGCGCTCCCCCTCATATGTTTCGATGAGCGGATACACGTATACCTCGTCTTTTTCTGTAAATGAGAAAAATTTCACTGCCTTGATATCAAAAGTATTCTGCAGCTTTTCCCAGATTGAAAATTTCATGGTCTCCTGTTCCTCGATCGGACATACCCATTTTGTCATCATTGGTCTTCTTTCAAAATAAGACAAGAACCGGCATATATTCTGATTGCTCCATTGAGGCTCCTCCTCCGGCACTTCATTCATGTCATTCAAGACTTCCCCATCATTCATTATGATCCCTCTTTTCACATATCCATTATATAACACAGAATCTTATTCGATCCTTGGTTACCAGATGGCAAAAAAGATCAATGTCTGATCTTTTTAATGTTTTGTCTTTTCAGTTGTTTGTTTCCAAATTGTTTTCAATCGTATCCACAGCTTTTCCGCATCCTGTATATCATTTTCTGCATGATATTCTTCAAACGCACTGAAACAATCATTCTCTGTTACAATGCCCAGCAGCCATTTGCTCAGCCAACTCTTCTTAAATTTATAAAGTGCACATGTTTCTCCCGCTTCATTTCGAATCTCTTTTACGAAAGCTATTTTTGGGGGATCTGCTACCGGTCCATGCTCCTTTCTGAGCCATAAAATCAGTCTTTCCCTGCCCTTTCGTATCTTCCATTGCTGCACCTTTTCATCCAGACTGTCATCATAAGTCACAATCAGATGGGATGCATCAAACCGCGGACATTTAGCTGCACGGATCATATGTAAAAAGTCGTCGTAATCGATTTCCGCTTCCGGACTGTAGTCTTGTTCCTTTTTCTTTAATAAAAGAATCGACCATTCTTTGATTTCCTCTTTAAAGCGAAGCTGATAAACAGCAGGAAGCTGTGCCTTATTCGGCAAAATAGAGGGCACTCCTTCCACGATTGCATAACGTGCGTGTATCGGCGGGCCTTTGAATAAAACCGGCTTTGCATAATAAAGATCCTGCTTCTGTCTTTCATCCAGATAACGTTCATACAGATCATGGGCCGCTTCTTCCTTTAACAGCCGGATGCCGTCTGTCAGCTTTTCATCAATCTCGATCGGATAAATACAGCCAAAAACCGTAATATTCGGCTTCAGTTGTTCTTTGATCAATTTTCGATGATATAAGACTGCTTCTCTATAAAGATCATCCAGCTGGTCAAGAAAACATCGCTCCCCTTCCTGTTCGAATTCATCAAGTCCAAGCTCTCTGCATAAGTCACGGATAAACGTATAGTAGGCTGCAATATCGATTTTAGTGGAAAATGCATGCAGGGTCAGCTCCACATGATAATCATCGCCAACATACAGCTCAAAACCGCGTCCGTAAAGGCTTCTGTCAAACAGCACAAAATACTTTTCACGGATATCAGAGCCATTGCCGGCATAGTTTTCATAAACAAAGATTTCATTCATCACACCGAAATACAAGTGTTCTTTTATTACCATCTTTTTCAGCATTTCCATATTTATTTCTTTTACATTCTGCTGATCCTGGCGAAGATAAACGACATTTGACATCTTGATCACCTGCCTGCATATTCTGTATTTATTGTAGCATATTCACGATCCGCGAAAACCGTTCGGATAGAAAAAACATACGGTTCTTAAAGAATGATCAAGATAAGATCACGAGCATCGCATAACATACAACGAAGCCGAACAGAGCCATGACAATCATATACATAACTGTCTGATAATGGCGTTTTCCTTCTTCTCTTGCCTGCTCGATCACACTCAACTGCTTTCCTTCCAGAAATGCGGTAATTTCTTTATACGTATGCAGATTCAATCGTTTCTTTTCTTTCTCAGTCATAGAGGCGATATAAAATACAAAACCATAAAACAAGATCCATAAAACCAAACCGGCAACAGATAAATAATGAACAAGCGGAGCCAAAGAAAAGACTGCCAAAAACAACAATACCGCATAAATATAACTTAGCCGTCGAAATTTTCTGATTTCCTTTTGATCGACTGCCGCTTTGATCTCATCGATGTCTTCTTTGATCAGTTCGTCAATCGAAACAGAGAACAGCCGGCTTAAAAGCAATAAGCTGTGAATATCGGGATAACTTTTATCTGTCTCCCAATTCGAAACGGTTTGTCTTGATACAAACATTTTTACTGCCAGTTCAGCCTGTGACATAGAGTGCATCATACGCAGTTTCCTGATTTGTTTACCCAATTTCATTCTGTCTTCTCCTTTCACAGTAAACATACCACAGAACCTCGTAAACAGCTGTCAAAAGTATTTGACATCCTTTTCGCTTTATCTTTTAAATAGATAAAACATTTGCTGATACGCTCAAACAGTCATCATATTAATAACTGCTTCACCTCCATTTCAATATGATTTTTCCTAAATATCTAGGCCGTATAGCTGTTTTCTTTTCAACATTGCAAACAGACAGATCATCTTCTATGATAAAATAAATAAGATGGATCTATGCGAGTTTACAATAGCATCCGGTATTTTGACGCTTTTGCCGTCATACGATGATCTGCTCTGTCAAAAACAAAATAATAATCAGATAGATAAGCAAACATCCTGTCACTTTATCATTCCTGATGCAAAGGAGGCTTTCTTATGAACAAATTAACTCATCTGTTAAATAGAAAATATCCCAGCATTTATTTTTTGATTGTTAATTTTATTATTTTTTTTATTGCGATCCTTATGCGTTTCTTTGAGGATTATTTTAATAAAACCGTTACGGGCATCCTGCTGGTTTTTTTGGAATGTCTTTCATTTTATTTTCTGATCAGTATCTTTCAAAATCTGCAGAAACAAGCTGATGAAGACATTAAACGTGCAAGTCTGTATCACCAAAAGAAAATACAAGAAGAACATTTGCTTGCCATGATGCAGGCCGAAGAGGATTTTGATAAGTTATCAAAGAAATTTGAACAAATAAAAAACAGTGCATCAGACAGCGTTGATCCTGATTTTCAAAAAGAGATGAATCATTTATTCATTTCTTACTGTCCAAATAAGATCGTAGACGCTATCTTATACCACAAATCACTGATCATGAAAAAAAATCATATTAATTATTATGTAAAAGCCAGTGTAAAAGAACAGCTGGAAATCGATGATTTCGCTGTTCTGACTGTCTTGAACAACATGATCGATAACGCTTTGGAAGCCGCACTTCAGTCAAAAGAAAAAAAGCCTTATGTTGACGTATGCATCTTCACAAAAGCAAATTATTTAATCATCCAGGTGGAAAACAGTGTACGACAAAATTTCGAAATGACAGTAGGAAAAAGCAGTAAGAACAATCCGGGAGAACATGGAATAGGACTTGAAATCATTCACCAGCAATGCAAAAAATATCACGGTAAGTTTTATCACGAATATGACGCCGCAGCTTCCTGTGTAATCTGCACGGCAACACTGCGTTTGGAAGAAAGATAGCATGCTTCGAGGGTTTATTATTTTTTTTATTCAGAGCATAGCTTTATCCTGTTTCTTTGCTTTTTTCTTTGAAGGCAAAAAAAAGCTGCTTACTATTGCCTGCATGCTGTGTGTGTTCAACCTCATCCTTCTTCCGATAGCACTTCTCATTTCCAACTCTTATCTCATTATTCCTATAAACCTGTTTATTATTTATCTGACACTGCGCCTGTTATTTCCAAAAGAAAGTAAATTATACTGCTTTTTTTCAGTCATATTATATACAGTGACTTCATTAGCCGCTGATATTTTTACTTTTTTTCTTTTTTTGTTTTCGGGCTTGGAACTTCTTCCGGCCACAATAGAGTATTCTTATCCTACCATTTTTTATGTCATTCATTATATCATGTTGATTTCATTTTTCGCCTACATCATTCTTTATTTTGGACATCCTCATCACCATCCCCACCGCATCATGTTATGGCAAATATATCTGATGATCATCCAGATTCTTTCTTTTCTATTTCTTTCTTTTGGATACTACCAGCCGAATCCATTGATTATAACAATATATTTTGTTCTATATTTTACCATGACGATAATCGTACTGAATACCGTCTACTCTGAAGTGCAAAGAAAAAAATTGGAAATATCGACCCTACTTCTGCAGGAACAGCTTCAGAAGCAATGTGAAGAATATGTTGCATTAAAAAATATGGAGCAGTATCGGAAACTTCGTCATGACTATCTAAACTTTATGAATCAAAAGAATCATTTAAATCATTAAAAGCTTTTTCCACTGTTTGATTTCTTATAGAAAGAAGGTTACATTTTTATGCTTGGTTTCATCGTTTTCTTTATACAGTCTACCTCTTTTGCATATTTTTTCACTTTCTTCTTAAAGAACAAAAGAAAATGGCTGACTTTTATTTCTATTCTCTTCATCATAAATTTTGTTATCTCTCCGCTGGCCGTGCAGTTAAATTCCTCTTTTCTTATCATTCCTGTAACTCTTTTTTTGATCTATCTGATGCTCCGTATTCTGTTTCGACAAGAAAACCGGCTGCGTTGTGCTCGGGCAGCCTTGATTTATGAGGGTGTATTAGTCTGCAGTGAAGCTATCACCTTAACCCTTCTCCTGCTTTCTGACACTAAGCTTCATCAGGTAAGCATGGGTATACAGTATCACCCTTTTTACTATATTTTTGAGTATATCCTAATGTTTTTGTTATTTTCGTTCTTTATCTTTAAATACGGACCTGATAAAAAAATAAATAA
>JABLTO010113136.1_pt1 | contig 20931 bp, 46 predicted proteins | sample 7160091 | NCBI WGS metagenome assembly JABLTO01 (sample SAMN14651225, study PRJNA627086) | human gut metagenome | isolation source: feces | host: Homo sapiens
AAAATATGTTGTATAATACATGATAAACAGCTAAAAAATAGGCTTTATAATATAATTAATGGAGGTAACTATCATGGCATTGACACCGATGATGAAACATATATCCCTTATTCCTAGTAAAATCAATACTTTATACGTTTGTTTATGCCGTTCGGCAAAAAAACGTCAAAAACTATTTAAATAAATTATTAATCTTATCTTTAGCATCATTCAGCATTGAATTATTAACATGACTATAAACATTCATTGTCATCTTCATATCATGTCCTAAAATATAAGCTGCAGTTTTTAGGTCTACACCACTCGCAATTAAATTTGTAGCATAAGTATGTCTTAATTCATGCATACACACATTAAATCCTAGTTCTTTTAGTCTGCGATTTAAAGAAGTTTGAAAACTCCTCTTAACTCCAAAGTTGAATATTCTTCCATCTGGAGCAGGAGAGTATAAAACCATAAAAGAGTTAATAGCATCTATTGTTGTTTTTGGAACTGGTATTATTCGATTAGAATTTTTTGACTTAAGAGGACCTAAGCCGAAAACATTATCTCCAATCATTTTATATTGCTTATTTACGTTAATTGTATCTTCTCCAATATCCCCCTTAGTTAATCCTAGAATCTCACCAATACGCATGCCAGTTGTGCTTGCAGTTAATGCAACTATGTAATAACTTAGCTTATCATTCTTTAAAGCTTCTAATAAATCATCAACTTCTTTTTTGTCAAGAGCTCTACGCTCTGGTTTATCAATGTTCTTTTTTAACTTTACATCAGCTGCAGGAGATTCAGTTATAATATTGTATTTATTTACTGCAGCATTAAATAGAATATTAATATATGCAAGTCTAGATCTTACTGTAGTTTGTTTTCTATTTTCTCTATACATATTATCTATAACAACTTGTATATCACTTGTTGTAATATCTTTTAATTTTTTATCATGTATAAGTTTGAAATTATTAACACTGTATTTCAGATTTTCAGCTGTAGATGCTGTTATATATAATTTATTATCATAATTATATATTTCATAAAATTCTTTAAATGTTATGTTGTTATAATCATGATTAATCACACGATTTTCTAGTAAGTACTCTTTTAACTCGCTTAAAGCCTTATCAGAAGCTTTTTTTGCCTCTTGCTTAGTTCTATATCCTTGTTTAGCTTTTTGCCTCCATTTACTGTCTACTTTATAAGATATAATGTACTGCCAGCCCTTATCCTTTTGACGATAAGTTATATTGTATTGCAGATCCATTTTTGGTTCCCTCCTTAGTTCATTAATTTTAAAATATATCACCATTATATATTTATATCTACATTGAAATACTTTTTTTATATGGTAATAGTGGGTTTAAATTACATATTCAAAGAATATATGTTCACCTAAATGTTAAAAATAATAGTGTTCAAATAAGAACACTCTATATTTAGGGAATTACTATTTTAATTTTTTAAAGGGTTGGTGCTCAGTGGCTCTCTAATATAGGCATTAATTAATTATCTTTTAAATTTTAATTCTAAATATTTTATATCTATTCTTGTACTTTTAGATACTTGATTCAATGAATATCCTTCAAACGATTTTAAAAGTTCATCATCAATTAAAAGTTCAGCAGCAAATTCATTAGCCTGATTCTCAAACTTATTTTGAACAAAAAAGGTATTGGAACTATTGAAATATGCATTGGATTTAGTATGTAACAACGCATGCCCTAATTCATGAGCACAGCAAAAGTTTTTTTCTATTTCTGAAAGGTCTTCATTTATAAAAAATACTTTTTTTCGTTTAGCATAAGTATAATGACCTTGTGTTTTTCCTAAAGGTAATATATATACCCAAATTCCTAATCTTTCACATAATTCAAATGGATTATTAGTTCCATACTTTTTTATTATTCTTTTTACTTCTTTTTTTATATTTTTCATTTTAAGCATTCCCCCATATCCCTTGAATGCCTACTAACCCTTGCCAACTTACAGCTAAGTTCTTTTGTTTATTTTAGTATTTTATCTTTAGTATTATATATAAATATTACTTAAAGTAATATTATTAGCTTATTTTTTGAATATAGATTTAAATTTATCAAATAATGATTTAGGTTTTTCTTTTAATTGCTTTTTTGTAGAATTTTTTCTTGAATATTCATTTAGGAGCTCATCTAAACTCATTTTTGATTGGTAAGATGAATTATAGTTATTTGTTCTAGTTAATCTATCTGGTAATTTATCTAAAGCATTTAAAACTTTTTCCATAGAAAAGCATGGACAATCTAGATAAGGAGTAGAGTAGCTCACAATTCTATTTTTCATAGCTACTTTATCCACATGAAATACTCCAGATGTATCACATTGTCCAAAAGATGTCCACGGATTATTACAAGCACTTATTTGTAGTCTGTGACACCCAAAAGGATTTTCTGTCATTTCACTTGCCCCGAAACAAAAATCAGGATTACCAGAACGACATTTATCACCGTAACAATAATTTAATTTACCAATAATTTTTCTGTCCATAATCTTACCATTTAATACAACAAAGCAAGATTTCCAATTACTAACCAATTCATATAATTTTATAAATTGAAGATATTCATTAGGTTTATCTGAATAAATAGCTTGATATAAATTTTTACCTTCAACATTATTAATTATAAACTGTGGAGCCATTTGAGCTAAAGCAACAGCTTGGGCAAAACTTTGAGATTTGGATTCACCAAATGATATACTTATATACCAGTCTGGATAAACGATTGCTTTTGAAGAAACTGAGTTTTCTATTTTTACTATAGTATTTGTTTCAATAACCTCTTTTTCTGATTTTGGAGTATAATTTGAAACTTTATTATTAACTTCATTAGCTTTTGATATTTTATTTAGAAGTCTAGTTTTTCTTTTGGTAAATTTTTCTTTTATACTTTTCCATGTAGGCTTATTAAAACGTTGTGGATTATTTAAAGCTAAATTACAAATTTCTAAAGCTCTTTCATATTCCTTTCTTTTTTCCAAAATTATAGCTGGTCTTTCGTAATAAATAATTCCTACAGGCGCATATCTTTTTAAAATATCTAAGTATAATTCTAATGCTCCATCTACATCATTATTTTTTTCTTTTTCAGCAGCTATTTTATACAGGGCATAATACTCTAAGAAAATATCTTCATCATAACTCATAAATTTCACCACTTTTATAATTATTTTTTGAATTTTTTAGGAGTATATTTCATTTTGTTATATACTCTTACATCACTTAAAAATTTTTCATATGCTAATCTTAAAAATTCTTTATCCTCATCATCAGCAGGATTACCACAGAATTCAACTATTTTAGCTTTATCTATATTTTCTATCATTTGTAAAGCTTCTTTTTCTATATTGAGTTTTTCTTTTTTAGTTAACATTTCTGGAGATGAGGTAGGATTAGGATTTTCATCTCTACCAAGAAGATAATCTACTGATACACCGAAGAAATCTGCAATTCTCTGCAACAATTCATTTTCTGGCATAGCTTTTTCATTTTCATATTTTGATATTGAAGTATCGTCTATAAAAAGTAGTTCTCCTAATTGTTTTTGAGTAAGACGTTTATCTTTTCTTAAGCTTTTTAAGCGTTTGCTAAATGTACTCATATCAACACCTCCATTCAAATTAATTATACAATAACTTGAATTAAAAGAAACAAAACTTGAATATTAAGCAAATTATTTTAAAAAAACAGTTGACAACTTGAATATAATTCAATATTATATAGATATAGAGTTTGAACTAAATTCAAGTTAAGGGGTGAAAAGATGAAATCTAATCTATTAAAATCTCAAAGAGTAAAAAAAGGTTTAACTCAAAAAAAAGTATCTGAAATCTTAGATATTGATTCAACCTCCTATTCTAAAAAAGAAAATGGAATTATTGAATTTAAAGCTTCAGAAATTAATTTAATAAGAAAAATTTTTGAATTATCAGCTGAAGAGACAATAGAAATTTTTTTTGATGATAAACTTGAATTAAATTCAAGTTTATAAAGATAGTTTGTCCTAAAAATTTAAAAATATTAAGAAAAGGAGTGGAAGAAACGGAAAAAAAGATTCAAGTAAATGAACAAGAACTTATGATAAAGGAATATGAAGGACAGAGAGTTGTTACTATGTGGGATATTGCAAGATTGCATAATGTACCAGCCAATAATATTAGAACAAATTTTAAGAGAAATATGCAGCATTTAATTGAAGGTGAAGACTTTTTCTTATTAGATAAAGGCGATGATTTCGTTTCAACTTTGAGTGGAAACGGGGAAATGAACCAGCAAACAATTAATAGAGCAAAGGACATACCAGTGTTTACAGAAGCAGGATATTTATTAATGACGAAGCCTATGACAGATGAAATAAGTTGGAAAGTGCAAAGGCAGTTAGTTAATTGTTACTTTAAAGTAAAGGAACAGTTGAATAGTGGGATAAGTGATTCAGAAAAGTTAAATGTAGAAGCTCCTAAGTATGTATTAGAAGATATAAACAAAACTTTAGAAATACTTACTAAGATGTATAAAACTATGGGAGTAGGAATGGAAGATACCTTTGATATGACTAAGTCATTGTTAAAGAGTGCAGGAGTAGAGTTGCCAGAACTTAGAAAAGTAAGGGATAAAGATAGTTTTATAACATTACAAGAACTAGCTAGTGATTGTGGGTTATTTACACCAGATGGATTGCCAAATAAGAGAGCAGTAGTTTTTATAATAAAGGAACTTTCAATAGATAAATCACTGCTTAATATAACGTTTTATATAGATAATGATAATAATGAAAAATATTCAATTTCTTATAGTAAGGATCTAGTTGGAATTATAAAAGAATATATAATATCTAACAATTATCCTCCATATATCCAAAGTGTATCTATTTCTGGAGCTGTACAATTTTCTAAAATTAGTTATAGAAAATAATAATGTATTAGGAGAGATTTAATGGATTGTAAAAAATTGGAAAGTTTAAAACAAGAAATAAAAACTATTCTAAAAGATGGAGAAGTAACTGCTTTTGTAGCAATAACAATTTTAAATGAAGTCAAAAGAGATATAGAGGCAGAGGCTTTAAGCAAAAAGTTATAACAAAAGGGGGATAGGCATTAAATATTTGGAGGAATAACAAATGATAATAAAATGCCCAAATTGTAATAAATTGCTTTTGAAAATTAAGTTAAATGGATATTTAAGATATGAAATTAAATGTCCTCGATGTAATTATGAGGTTGTATCAGTTATTAAAAGTAATGAATATACCGTTAGAAATTATAAAAATAAAGTTCTAAGGAGATGATTCAATGAAAACAGTATTAACAAAAGCTGAATTAGCTGAAAGATGGAGTGTTGATGTAAGAACAATTGATAAGTGGGAACAGAATAAAGTCATCCAAAGGATAGATGGCATTCCTACCCCTAGATATTCTGTAGAGCACATACAATCTATAGAAGGAATTAAAAATCTTAATCAATTTTCACCTTTAGAACGTAAGAGGTTAGAAATTGAACTTGAAAAATTAAGAGCCGAAAATGAAAAGTTACGAGCAGTGCTTTCAAATATATTATCAGAAAGCGCAAAAGTTGTTGGGATTTAATAATAATTAATACAGATGATAATAGGCGAATTTGCCTTTGCAAGTTAACTTAACATAATTTACTTCTGTAAAGGGGGTGATGGGGTTGGATGAGATATTAGAAAAAGCTAATGAGCTTTATGAGTTATTAACTAAAGCGAAAGATAATGTTGAAATAGGAAATTCAAATCAACGTTGGATTATGATAGAAACTCAAACGATTTTAGGTTCATTAATTGAAAAAGTAGGGGGTTAATATGGGATTTAATTATTGGGGGATATTCTTTTTTGTAATGCCTATTATAGTTTCGGTTTTAGTTGGAAGTGTAACTTTAATGATGGTAAGTATAAAGGGAATTAATAGTTTAAGAAGATTTAAAAGAAGGAGGTTTTAATTTGGATAAATTACCTGATTGTATGTATGACTATAGAGATGATTTAGCGTATAGATATGAGAGAGATGATGAACCAGTAGTAGCTGGAGTATGTGTAGAATGTGGAGAAACAATTTACGAGCATCAAACTCACTATATTTTTAATAAAAGAGATTGTGTTTGTAAGGATTGTATAAATGAATATGTGGACCAATTTAAAATTGAACCTTTATTTTAAAAAGTTTACTACCTATCGAGTTGGCGCTCATTAATAGGTAATAAACATTGAAAAATATTCAAGTATAGTATATCAAATATTATTTTAAAAATCAAAGTAGGAGGAAGGTAAATGAGTAATATTTTACTAGAAAATGACTTATCTGAAGTTAAAGAGCAATTTGAAGTTTCAGATTTACAAGCAGCAACATGGTGTTTTAGAAAACTTAGAGCAGTTGAGGAAAAGATTGAAGAAGTTACAAGTGTGGCAGCAGTAGAGATTGATAGAATAACTGAGTGGCTTGCAGGTGAGGTTAAATCTTTAGAATCTGATAAAGCATATTTTGAAGGATTACTTAACGAATATTATGTTAAGGAAAGGGCAAAGGATAAAAAGTTTAAACTATCAACTCCATATGGAAAGATTACAGCGAGAAAAACAAAAAAATGGATTTGGGATGAAGAAGTTGTTAAGGCATATGTGAAAACGGAGGATTTACCATTTATTAAAGTTAAAGAGGAACTAGATAAATCAGAAATGAAGAAAGCTTTTAAAGATGGTGTTAATACAGAAACAGGTGAATATATTCCAGGGATAAGAATTGAAGAAGTAGAGAGTATTTCTATAAAAGTTGAGGGAGGAATTTAAGATGGATAATGAAATAATGATACAACAAAATAGTGTGACTAGCCTTATTGATAGTGTAGATATAGGTGCAATTGCAGGTACAATGCAAAAGATTAATACTTTTCAAACAGTTATTCAAAAAAATCTAAAAAGTGAACATGATTATGGAGTAATTGCAGGTGCAGGATCTAAGCCAACATTATTAAAACCTGGTGGAGAGAAAATTTGTATGATGTTTGGTCTTAATCCAGAATATGATTTTTTAGAAAAAACAGAAGATTATAAAGAAGGCTTCTTTGCTTATAACATAAAGTGTACTCTTTATAGAAATGGAAACCCGGTAAGTCAAGGTGTAGGAAACTGTAATTCAAAGGAAAGTAAATATGCTTATATAAATGCTTATGAACTTCCAGAAGGATTTGATGAAAGCATGGTATTTGAAAAGAAAACAACTAAATATGGGAAGATTCAATATAAAATACCTAATCCAAAGATAGCTGACTTAGTAAATACTATATTGAAAATGGCTAAGAAGAGAGCGTTTATTGATGCAGTATTACAAGTAGCAAGTTTATCTGATGTATTTACGCAAGATATAGAGGATATGAGAGAGTTTGTACAACAAGAGCAAAATGCAGGTGCAGCCAATATGAATATTGATGAGGCTAAGAAAGTAATTATAGGATTTGGAGCTCATAAGGGGAAGAATATGGGGCAAGTTTATGAGGAAAAGCCGGATTATATTGAATGGATATATAACAATACCAAAGATGGAATTATGAGAAGAGCGGCAGAACTAATATTGAATAAATAGGCTTGGAGCTTAGGCTCCTTGCTATCATAGGAGGAATTAGGGATGGCTGAAAAAAGAATGTTTTCAAAAACGATAATTGATTCAGATGCTTTTTTAGATATGCCTTTATCGAGTCAAGCTTTGTATTTTCATTTAAGCATGCGAGCAGATGATGATGGATTTGTAAATAATCCAAAAAAAATTCAAAGGTTAACAGGATGCGGAGATGATGATCTAAAATTGTTGATGGCAAAGAAATTCTTAATACCATTTGAAAGTGGAATAGTAGTAATTAAGCATTGGAGAATACACAACTATATAAGAACTGATAGATATAAAGAAACTAATTATATAGAAGAAAAATCAATGTTAGGAATTGAGAAAAATAAAGCTTATTCACTTTTAGTAGAAAATAAGGATTGTACACCATTAATAAGTTTGTCTCAAAATGGTATGTCAAATGGTATACCAACGGGTGACAAATTGGATACCCAGAATAGATTAGATAAGAATAGATTAGAAGAGAATAGTATAGATAAGAGTAGACAAGAAGAGAATGGCAATTGTAGTAGTAATTTTTCTAATCTTGATATATTTAAACATTTTGAAAAATGTGGATTCATAGTAACAGCAATATTAATGGAACAAATATCAGCAGATATAGAAGTTTATACAGCTAAATGGTTAATGGATGCAGCAACTGAAGCGATGAATAGAGGAAAGATTAATAATTATAAGTATGTGTTAGGTATATTACAGAATTGGACTTCAAATGGAAGGAATGAAAGTAATGGAAATGGAGCTACTAGCAAAAACAATAGAGAAGAATCTGAAGAATGGATTGGCCTATGATGTACCTATAAAAACTTGTGAAAAGTGTGGAGATCCAATTCAAAAAGATATTGTAATTCTAAATGTTCTTAGAAGAGTTCCTATAGTTTGTAGTTGTAGAAAGAAAGAACTAGAACAAAAAGCTATTGAAGATGAAAATAAAGAAAAGCAAATAAGGTTAAATAGCATATTTAAAAATAGTTTACTTGATGAAAAGTTTTTAAAGTGTACTTTTAAAAATTGGGACCACAATAAAGGTTCAGAAAAAGTTTTTGAAATATGTAGTAAATATGCAGATAACTTCAAAATAGCTAAAGATAATAACTTAGGATTACTAATACATGGAGAACCTGGTAACGGAAAAACACATGCTGTATCTTGTATTGCTAATTATTTATTAGAAAAAGGGGTACCAGTAGTTTGTGTAAGTATAAGTAAAATGCTAGAAAGAATAAAAGAAACTTATAACTCTTATGGAAAAGAGGGCGAAGAAACAGTCTTAAGAAGCTTTTCTAACGCTGATTTACTTATAATAGATGATTTAGGGACCGAACAAATTAGTGAATGGAGCCAAGCTAAGATATACAACATTATAGATGCTAGGTATAGAAACGAGTTACCTATAATAGTTACAACAAATATCAAAGTTTCTGATTTAGAGGAAATGTATCACAAAAGAACTTATGACAGATTAATGGAGATGTGTACACCAGTACTTAGTGATGGTAAGAGTATAAGGGCTCAAAAGGGTAAGGAAAAAGTTGATATATTGAAAAAACTTATTAGATAGTTTGATTAAAGGGGGATGTAAAAGTGAATAAAGATAAGATGTATCATTGCATTGATAATTTAGGATTAAATGCAAAAGAAACTATTGCAGCAAGTGAAGAGTTAGACCAAGAAGTTTTAGCTGAAATGCTCAAAGATCCAATAGTTGAAAATATATATCTTAAGCAAGTAGTTAAGGCTAAAGAATATAGAATAGCAAAACTTGAAGAGATAATAAGAAATCTAAGAAGAATGAATAGAAGAATTAATGATTTAGCAGAAGTTGCAGTAATGCTTAATGAAACTGGAGTACCTGCTGAAGATAGTGTTAAATTATCAGTTCATATTAGTCAAGTAAAGGGGGTTTAGCATGAAATTAAAATTAATGATACTTGATAGGAATATAAAGACATCAGAGAACAACGATAACGACTCTTGGGAGAAGATTTCTAATAAACTTGAAGAAGAATACCTAGAAGTACGAGAAGCTATTAGAGAGCGCTCTGACAAGCTACACATAGCTGAGGAGTTGTTAGATGTACAACAGGTAGTTATTAGAGGATTAATTTTATTAGCAAAAGAAGGTTTTGACATCAACAAATTATTTAGTAGACATAATAAAAAACTAGTAAACAGAGGATGGAAAGAAAAAAAGATTATAAATATTTTCATTAAATAGATTTAAGGAGTGATTCATATGTCAAGAGTAGAAGAGGTTAGAAATTTAGCAGAAGGTTTAGTAGAAATTCAAGTAGATTTTATTGATAAGGATACTTGTAAGAAACAAGGATTAATATTTTATAGATTTGAAGATTTGGGTAAGTGGTATGCAGATAATTATGATGCAGTTGAAATATTAGAAGTTATTCAAAGTGAGGAATAATTATGACTGTAGCAGATAATATTTTAGCTTATATGAATGCTAGAGGCACTAAGAAGTATACAAAATATCATCTTGGAGCAATAAGAGCAGCTATAAGAATTGAATTTATTACTAGGGATAAAACTGATATTTTCTTTAATGCACGAAGTAAAGCCGGTAAGCAAAAGCTTAATAGGGAAATTGCTAAAATAGCAAATGAAACATTAGGTAGTATAGATATTACAGCACATGATGTATGGATATATAAGAAGTGTGTAGCAGATGAATATCAAGATAGAACTGGAAAGTGTGCTTGGGGATTTGCAAGTGTAAGAAATAAGTTAGGTTATGATCCAGAAACCGGAAAGGAGCTTTGAAAATGAATAAAAAAGCTTTAGAAATGTATAAAGCAGAATTAGAAAAGCTTAAAACTAAGTATGAGAAGAAACTTAATACAGAGATAGAAAAGCATAATAAAAAAATAGAAGAGTTAAAGAATGATTATCCAGATATTAAGTCAATTGATGAAGCCTATGGATATGGAATTATAACAAGCTCTAAGAGAGATAAGATTATAGAAATATTTGATAATTTTGAAGCGGTTAAGAATTATCAAAGTGCAACTGGAAAGCTAGTTGTAATGCTAGAGAATGATATTAAAGCAATAGAAATAAATATAAGGATGGAGGAATAAGAAATGAAAGCAACGGGAATTGTAAGAAAGGTAGACGAGTTGGGGAGAATAGTAATACCTAAGGAGTTGAGAAGAACTTTAAATATTGAAGAGGGAGATCCATTAGAAATATTTATAGATGGTGAAGAAGTAATTTTAAGAAAATATGCACCAGGATGTGTATTCTGTGAAAATGTTAAGTATGTTGTTGAATTTAAAGGAAAGAAAGTTTGCACAAATTGTATAAAAGATATTTGTAAATAAAATAGGGGGAGAATGGGCATTTAGCCAGCAATAGTTATAACTGCTCATTCTCATATGAAACTCAATATCATAAAAGGAGAGGTAGAAATGGAGAATAAAATTGAAAAGCACCAACACAAAGATGTTATAGTAACAAGAAATAATAATGGAGAATTAGTTGTAACTAGTAGACAAGTTGCAGAGGACTTTGAAAAAATGCATAAGCATGTATTAAGAGCAATAGAGGATAAAATATCACTCAACCCAATTTTGGGCTCAGCTAAATATTTCATAGAAAGTACTTATAAGGATTCAACAGGAAGAAGTAACAAGGAATATTTATTAACAAGAGATGGATTCACCTTTATAGTTATGGGTTTTACGGGGCCTAAAGCTGATACTTGGAAGTTGAAATATATCGAAGCATTTAACAAAATGGAGGAAGTATTAAGACAACCTCAAAAACAATTATCTCCAATAGAAATGATGGAGTTACAGTTTAAGATCATTAAGGACCATGATAAGAAATTTGAAGAAGTAGATGAAAAAATAGAGATCCTAAGTAATAGCATGACAATTGATTACGGTCAACAAGAAGTAATTCATAGAATTGCTAAGGAAAGAGTTGTAGTAGTTTTAGGTGGGAAAGATACACCAGCATATAGAGAAATTAGTAAGAAAGTATTCTCTAATCTTTGGAAGAGGTACAAGCAAGTATTTCATGTTGCAAGCTATAAAGATACAGCTAAGAAAGATTATGAAGAGGCAATTAAGTATATTGAGAAGTGGGAGCCTAGCAAAGAACTAGGATATATGATTACTGGTGCTAATAGTCAAATTCAGTTTAATAACTAGGGGTGCAATATGAATTATGAAAAGCAATGTAGTATATGTGGTTCATATGGAACGGAATTACATCATATACAATTTCGTTCACAAGTACCGACATTAAAGGATTGTCCATTAAATCATGTACACCTTTGTCCACAACATCATAGGGATGGACGAGTTGGTGTTCACTTTAATAAAGCGTTGGACAAAAAGTTGAAGTTAAAATTCCAAAATAAACTAGAATTTCTTTGGGACAAGAAGTATTTAAGTAGACAAGATGTACAAGTAGTTCTGAATGTTAAGGACAAGCAGTTAGATAAGCTTTTGAAAACTGTAATCAGTAAAAATGGAGAATATGAAAGGGAAAGTCTTATAAGAGCTTGTTGTGGTGGAAAATTAATTATATAGGAGGTTTGATTATGAGCTTTATTAGTAAAGATGAATTAGAAATGTTTAAAAGCTTTTGCAAGGCAAAAGGTGTAAAAGACACGTTTTTAAATTATATTGTTTGGAAGAATACTTACAGAAAGTAATAAGAGGAGTTATATGGAGAAATTTAGAGTAGCATTTATAGTTCCAGGTGAACCAAAAGGTAAGGGTAGACCAAGATTTAATACAAAAACAGGTAGGACTTATACACCAGGAGATACTATTAATTATGAAAACTTAGTAAAAGTCCAATATCAAACATTAGTAGGGGACAAGTATACAGATAAGCCTATAGAAGCAGTAATTACTTGTTATTATGGAATGCCTAAGAGTATGAGTAAATCTAACAGAGAAAAAGTTTATCATGGTAAGTTAAGGCCTACTAAAAAACCTGATCTAGATAACATTGCTAAGATTGTCCTAGATAGTTTAAATGGACTAGCATACAAAGATGATAGCCAAGTTGTTAGCTTAAGAATAGACAAACATTATGCAGACAAGCCATTAGTTAAGGTTGAATTATATGAGGTGGAACATGAGTAAATTAGATTTATTTGAGGGATTAAAAGTAAGAGTTTTTACAAGTGATAGAAGGAGTAAGTTAGAAGCTAAAGATGGAGTTATAACAGATGTAACAAATAGAGTCATTATTGTAACTTACAAGGATGTTGATTATAGAGAGTCATTCAATATTGGAACAATATTATCAGATAATAACATTGATGTAAGAGTTGAAGGAAATTGGACAAGTTTAAAAACTTTATTATTGAGAGGTTAGCAGATGAATAGAAGTCAAAGAAGAAAGTTAGAAAGAGAGCAAGGTAAAGAAGTAGCTCAATATAATGCACAAACTAAATGGTTAGATACTTTACTTCCTTGGCAAAAGAAAGTTATAGACACAATGTTAAGAGAAGCTAAAGTAGATGCAGAAATAGAGTGTATTGAAGCAGTAGACAAGATATTAACAGGAGTTCTATTTGAAAGAACTGATATGGATTGGCAAGAGTCATTCGAGTTCAATTCAGCATTTGGAAAATATTATGCAGAATATAGATTTGTGGTTAGTAAATATGGGAAGGAGAATAGATTAAAAATGTTAAAAGGATTAGAAACGGAAATAGTATCTAAGATTGAAAATTGGATTACAGAGGAAAAAAGTAAAGTTCAAATTATTAAACAAATTAGATCTGATTATAAAGGAGTAGGATTAGTATCTCCTGAGATTAACAATGTTTATCAAAGAACTTATGAGAATTATAAGAATTATATAAAAAAAGTTGAACCAGAAATAATTGAGAAAATAAGCAAGTATTTAAATGACAATCAAAAGTCAGAAGGAATAATAAATTTACTTAAAATTGAATATCCAAAGATTTCAGATAGCGATTTAAGGGGCTTATTCATATTAGGGAAAGACGAGTTTATGAAACCAAAGTATGAAGATTATACTAATGTTCCTTATGTTGGTTCTGAAAGTGATAAGAGAGCAGCTGAAAAAAGAAAGGCTAAAAAAGAAGTTGCTAAAAAGGAACAGAAACCAGAAGAAAAAGTTAAAGAAGCTATAGTTGAAGTGGGAAAAGCAGGAGCAGAATTTTTAAAAGGGTTTAATAAAGTAGTAAAGGAGAAGAAAATGAGTAATTTAAAAGTTATTAATGAGGTTGTAAAAGTTGTTTCAAGAGAACTTGAGGGTGAATTTGGTAAATATATCGCAGATGAAAATGGAGTTACTAGAGAAGATATTACATTTAAGGATCTTGAAGCAGTAGAAAATTACAAGAAAGAACAATTAGAGAAGTTTGAAAGAGAAATAGCTGAATTAGAAGCAGTATTTACTTTTAGAGAGAACTAATATGGATATAGCAGAGAAATTAGAATTGTTGGAGAAGTCTAAGAAAACTTTAGACTCTCTAACAATAGAGTTAAGGAAACGTGGCTATGCATTAGCAGTAGCAGAGAGAGATTACAGAAAAGCATTAGCAATAAAGGAAGTTGAGCTTAGAGGTAAAGGTAATAGTTATCCAGCTAATCTAGTGTACGACATAGCGCGTGGTCAGCTATCAGATTTACGTTATAAGCGAGATTTAGCAGAAATAGAAGTAGATATTTGTAGAGATAGATTAAGGAATGAAAGGGTACAGATTGAATCACTTAGGTCAATGCTTGCTTTTGATAGAGCTAACTATCTAAATACTTAAGAAACAGTTTGAAATTATTGCGAGTTAGTAAAAGGAGAAATAAAAATGAGAAAATTTATAGTTAAGGTTACAACCACAAAAGAGTTTGAAATAGAACTTGATGATGAAAAAATAACAGAGGAATATTTGGATAGTTTTGAATCAGTTTTTTATCCATTAGACGAAGAAGATGACAGAATTAAATCTATGGCAGGAGATTATTGTAGATTAAGAGCAATGTTTGGTCAATGTTTTATAGAAGGTTATGGTCATGTATTGGAAAGAGGTAAAGTGCCATTATCAGCTAAATTAAATAATGACAAACCCAATGATGCAATAAATATATTAGATTACTATGGTGATGATGATATTGAAGTTTATGAATTATAGTTCACAATTCAAAAAAAGATTGAATTTATTGAGAAGTAAATGAGGTTTAAAATAATGTTCAAGGTTGGAGATAAAGTAAAAGATAAAGAATATGGAATCATTGTAACTATAGAAGATAGAGAATATGAAAATGATTGGTACTATTTATGCTCATTACCTTCTGGAGCTATGGGGTATAGATATGAACATGAATTAGAAATACCAAGCAACAAGGAGTTGGAGGAAGAGTAATGTTAAATAAAGAGGAATTAAATTATTTAGCCATGTTAGTAGTATTAGACCAAAGAGCAGTATTTAAAGAATTTAGAAATAATAATCAATTAGAAGAAGCTAATAAACAAAAAGATGCTAGAGAAGAGATAATAAAAAAGCTAAATAAAATGTATGACGAGCTATGTAAGTAACTCGCAATTCATTAAAGGAGCGAAATTAATGAAAAATACTAACTTTGAAATAGATAGAGAACAAATACAGGATTTATTTGTTGATTGGCTTTATGATAATGGATTTGATGGATATGGATATTATGACAATCAAGAACATGAAAATATAACTGATAGAGGTGGATTTGAAAATGAAATATTTTTAATTAATCCATTCTACTGGGGAGAAGATGAAGATATTCAAGACAAACCGAACTTTGTATTTAAGCCAATGAATATAGAAATTGAGTGGTATAAGTACCCTATGCGAAGTGCTTACTCTAATAAGAGAGTAACTTATGGAGATATGAAAAGAATATTAGCAACTTGTAAAGCAAGCATAAGTAAAAAGAATAATTCAAAAAAAGAGAGAATAGAAGGGAATACGGATAATGCTATATACTTCTATTCTCATAAAATAATCAAAATCAATTAGTGAATAGGGAGGAGAAGAACATGGAGAACTTAAACTATAGAAATTGTAATGAAGAAGTAACTGTTAAATTAATAGGCAAATTAACACTTGAATTTCCAGAGCTAGAGGTTAATCTACCAAGACAACTAGAAATAAAAAGATTGGTAGAAGAAGTTTTATATGGATATGAGGTTACTACAAAAGAAACAGCATTAGTAACAAGTGATCTTGAAGATAGAATAAACTATTTTTTAGCTACTAAAAAGCTTGAAGGATTATCAGCAGCTACTTTAAAAAATTACAACTATAATCTTAGAAAATTATGCAAATTCTTTAATAAGCCAGTATCTATGATTACAAGTGCTGATATTAAAATGTTCATGTATGCAGAAAGTAGTACTAAAAGTGCTGCTGGAATGAACACATTTATGACACCTATTAAATTATTCTTTGCATGGCTTCAAAATGAAGAGTTTATAATTAAGAATCCATGTTCTTCGATAAAACCAGTAAAAGAACCAAAAAGAGAAAAGAAACCACTTAACGAAGAGCAAGTTGAAATGTTAAGAGATTGTATGCTTAGTAGAAGGGATAGAGCAATTTTAGAATTTTTCTTATCAACTGGTTGTAGAGTAGCTGAAGTTGGTAATGTTAAGATAAGTGATTTAGATATGACTAATAAGACTTTATTAGTTATAGGAAAAGGGAATAAGGAAAGAAGAGTTTATTTTACGGAAAGATGTAAGAGAGCAATACTTAACTATCTTAGAGAACGTGAAGATCAAGGAATAATGAGTGAATATTTATTTTGTTCTTCAAAAGCACCAAAGAAAAAAGAAGTAAATACAGAGGCGTATAAGAAGTTAAATAATAGAGGTTATCAAGTTATAGTTGATAAGATGCAGAAAATGGCCAATATAGAAATGAGAATCACTCCACATACTTTTAGGCATACAATGGCTACATTTGCTTTAAGAAGTGGAATGGCTCCGGAATGCATACAACAAATTTTGGGGCACAATGATGTTGGATTAACGTTAAGGGTATATGCAAAAGTAGCTCAAACAGATGTTGAATATGCATATAGAAAATTAGTTTCTTAAAAAATAAAGGATAAAATTAACATAATGTTAGGTATAAAAAATCTAAAATAGGGCATTTGGGGAGGTATAAAAATTATGGTTAATAACACTCTAGAAAATAAAGGTGTCACAAAAGAAACAGCTTCATACTGCTTTAGGAGCATAATACAACTAATGAATGGAAATACTAAAAAGTTTGAGGAATATGCAGCTAAAGCTATAGAAATGAATAATGAATTAGAGGAAAAAGGTAATTGGACAAACTGTAGCTATAAAGTTGACGGTAAAAAGATAAAAGCTAAGATTAACATGAAAACACAAGAGATAAGAGATTTAGAAGGGAATGTCTTAAGGAGTGGGGCTTAGTGTTAATAGTATTAATTATAATTACAATACTTATCATAATATTGTTTGTTTTATCAGCTATAAGCATAGCAACAGATCATGATAATGAGTTTATGACTAGTTGGGAGAAATGTAATGGCAACTGTAAAAGTTGCAAGGATAAGGAGCAATGTATGAATAGACCTTATGAGGGGGAATGAAAATTGGAAGCAGATAAATTTGGAAAAACAGAAGGTAGGCTATATAGATATTTTGAGAATATAAAGAGAATAGCTTCACTTAATGAACAAAATGTAGAGTTGGATAAAAGATATGATCATGTAGATGAAATATTAAGGACAAGCAACTTCAACTTTGATATAAGCATAGGTTCTATTGGATTTGAGGAAAGAGTACAAACTTCATGCACTGGTGAAAGTGTAGTAGAAAAGCAAATGTTCCAGCAAGCAGAAAGTTTAATTAAAGAGCAGAGGATAATAAGAAAAACTCAATTTAAGAACCAGGTAAGGGTTAATGAGTTAGAGAGAAACAATATAAAGATGAGAGTTGCTATAGCAATGCTTGAAGAAGAAGATAAGAAGTTTATTTTCTATAAGTACAATAAGAAGTTAAGTATAGAGGCTATATCAGAAGAATTTAATTTATCAATAAGGACAACTTACAGATTAAGAAAACAGATCATAGAGAAAATAATGAAATTGCTTTAGGAGTTTTAATATGGGGATTTATCTTATAGAAGCAGAGGTAAAGGTTAGACACCTTTACTCTGTACAATCTAAAACTGAAGATGAAGCTAAGAAGTATCTAGAAGTAATGGAACGTAACAAAGGTGAATTTGATGGAAACAACCTAATTTTAGATAAGGTTTGGGTAGGAACTATCAGTAATGAAATCATAGATTCTAATGAGATTGAGGAGGTAAAGAAGATGGAAACTAATTATGAAATCATAGGAGTAACTGACATAGATGAAGTTACATTAGATATTGAAATTGGAATTGAGGAGGTAGAAATTAATGAATAAGGTAATTTTAATAGGGAGGACTGTTGCTGATCCAGAGCTAAGATATGCAGCAGGAAGTGGAACAGCAGTTTGCAAGTTTACATTAGCAATTACAAGACAATTTAAGAAAGATGAAACAGATTTTATTAGGTGTGTAGCTTTTAATAAAGCAGCAGAAAATATAACTCAATATATAACTAAAGGCAGGCAGTTAGCAGTTACAGGAAGTATTAGAACTGGCAGTTATGATGCTCAAGATGGAACTAAAAGATACACTACTGATGTAATGGTAGAAAGTTTTGAGTTTATCGGGAATAACAAAGATAATGGTAGTAGCAATGATAGCAATAGCAACTGGAATCCCCCAGTAGATGATGGAGGTTTTGGAGATATGACACCAGTAGATGATGGAGACATGCCATTTTAGTTATTAATACATTAAATAATTTGGAGGTAAAGAGTTTATGATATATGAATTAAATAAAACTAAAAAGAAAAATGGGGTTGAATATAAGGAGCAGAAGTTCTCTATAGATACTGGGGATAGAGTAAATGATATTAACATACAAGATGCAGTAATTCATGTATTGGATAGTAATGCAGGAGAGCCAATATTAAATGAATACACATTAGAATTAACTGAAGATACTTATAACTTCTTATATAAGCATATAGAAAAGATATTTAAAAATGATGATTTAGTACCAGCGGCATTTAATCAAGAAAAAAATTTAGTTAAGGAAATAGTACAAGATTATCTAAATGGAATAGATAGAGATATCATTGAGATATCTAAGGGATTAGCAAGGCAATTATTTGCAATAATGAAATGTAATATCAATATTCCAAGTTGTGATCTTATCGTAACATCAATAATAACCGACCAAGGGCCAATGCTTGGAATACTTAAGTTAGATTATGTTAATAGTTTTACTCATCAAGTAGATTTTATAGGCAATAAAATAGGGGTCGGCCTGATAAAACATAGTGCAGCATTACCAGGAAGTAGTCAAAGAATTCAAAAGGCAGCATTTATTAAACCAATAAGGGGAGGACAAACATTTGATTTATGGGTATTAGATAGTAATAAAGGCAGAAAAATAGATTATGATGAATATGGAGCAAACTATTTTAGCAATACCTTCTTAGGATGCAGTCAAGTATCAGATAGTAGAACAGAAACTAAAGCATTTATCCATGCAGTAGAAAGATGGACTAGAAACAATATAACTGAAAATGCAGTAGAAGCAGAAAATATAAGAACTACAGTTAAGGATAAGCTTCAAGAAGAAGATAATATAAATATTACTGAATTAGCAGATGAATTATTTAGAGATGAGCCAAAAAAGAAGCAAGACTTTGAAGTATATATTAAAGGCAATGGATTAGATGAAAAAATAAAAGTAGACAAGCAGTTTGTAGAGAAGAAGTTTAAGAGAGTAAGACTTAAAATTGATAAAGATATTGATTTATATATAGGGAAAGAAGCATACAAGGACCAAAGTAAGTTTGAAATTCAGCGTAATGGTGATGGAAGTATTAATATGATAGTAAAAAATGTGATTAATTATATTGAGAAGTAATGAATGATTTTGAAATTATCACTCACTATTTTCGAGTAGTGATAATTTCAAACAATATTCGGATTTAAGGAGGATTTTATGTTATTAAGAATTTTTTTAGATTTATTGATTCAAGAACAAAATGTAAAGATATTTTCAACTGAATTAAGTGGAGATGAAGCAGTTTATATAGGTGATGCTATAAATTGTCCTTATTGGATAGCAGAATATCACTTAGAGGATGGTAGTAGTAATAAAATTTTTGTAGATAGTGAAGGTTATCTAAATATTTACTGTGAACATAGGGAGTAAGAGTAATGAAAATTAGATTATGTTATAGATTAGAAAAAGAAGTTGGAATGGCAGAAGATGAACAAGGTAATCCATCAGAGTGTTATGTTTGTTGTAAGGTAGATGTTAAAAAAGACCCAGTACCAAGAAAACAATACAAAGAGTTAGTGGGTGCATTTAGAAAATTAATAGCAAAGCAACACGCAGTTAATGAAAATTACATTACACCAATTACATTAAATGATTATCTGAATCATACAGAGGAGGAAATTTAATGAAAAAGATAAGATTTTTGAATTTATTACGCACTATCAACAATGTTGATAAGATAAGTAATATTCGCATTTTAAGGAGGGTGTCATGGAAAGAAATAAATGTGAGGGAATGATAAATGAACTAATAAAATTTAATTTTGATAGTTTCATTTTTAAATTAACTAAAAATAGAAAGATCAAAGTTATTATAAATGAAAACTCAATAGGTTTTACTGGTGGATATGTTTGGTTTGGTAGGGATGGTATTCAAACCACTATAGATTATAGAATAATTGAAAGTATAATTCCTAGTGAATTTGATATGGAGGAATTAGAGAATGTATAAATGTGAAAATTGCAGAGTTCAAAGAGATATTGGTGATGATATATATCTAGTTGAAAGTGCATTTATGGAGATATTTTTACCTACTTGTAGTAAGAAATGTTCTGAAATAATCAAAGAAAGAGAAGTTAATAAAGTACAAACCATACTTGATAGAATTAAGAATTCAGAAATTAAAAAAGAACGTTGGTAACGAAAAATTCCAAATAAGGAGAAGGAGATAAGTTGAATGAGTGATGTAAAATGTGGAAACTGCAAATACTTTTATACAATAGGAGAATGGAGTTATCCTCAATGTAGCATAGCAAAAGCAAAGAATGATGAAACTATATTGATTTTAGGTAAAAAAGGAACATGTCCTTATCATGAATACAGCGAATCTTACGGTTGGAAGTAGTGAATAATTTGAAA
>JABLTO010021315.1_pt1 | contig 20922 bp, 28 predicted proteins | sample 7160091 | NCBI WGS metagenome assembly JABLTO01 (sample SAMN14651225, study PRJNA627086) | human gut metagenome | isolation source: feces | host: Homo sapiens
CTTTAGGATTTATATCCGTATTTAAAATAAATGCAGCTGGTGGATTATCTAAGTCAGATACTTGTTTTCCGTAGATTGAAAATCTATTACTATTTAATTCATTAAGGGCTTGCAAAAGTGTCTTGTTTCCCTGGTCAAGTGCGAAGTTTTTTGATGCTATTTTTCCCAGTATCGCATCCGCCAGCTTGTCGTAGTCAATCAACTTCTCTTCGGTTGCTCCGACCAAGAGGAGCTGGTCTGAGGATTCCGGTGTTGTTGCTATTGGTAATGCTGTTATATTCTGATCTGCCATATTAATTCTCCTTCCAAACTGTTATGTGATTTCCGGATCTGGTTACAACCTGTTTTCCGGATCTGGTGGTAAGATATAAGGTATCGTATGTAGTAAATGTCCCTACGCACACACCGCCAAATTCATAATCCGAATTATTGACTGTGATGCTATAGCCATAGCCGAGATAGGTTTCTCCGGATTCGGTCTTTCTGTGCCAGGTAAACCATCTGTCTGGGTATGTTTTCGTGACATCTGTTCCATTTTTGTATACGACTGCATTCAGGGTGGTCGTGCCGTCTTCGTTATCATGATATTTTACGTTATAGAGTAGTGTGTTATTTACCAGACCATGCAAATCTGTCGTTGTCTCGGACAATTCTGCCCTTAGCCCCGCCATGCTCGTTTCTATATTCGTGACATTCTGATTCGTGGTTACAATGGCTTCTTTTGCTTCATCTGCTGTATCTTGAGCCTTTTTGATATCTTCGGCCAGTCCTTCCGCATCTGTGATAACAATCACCGTCTGTGTGTCTAACTCTGCCCCTCCTGCAGAAAGAAGGGTGCATCTGATAGCTTTTACGTTTGTACTTGATGGTGTATAGATTATCTGTATCTCATCATCTGCGGAAACATATTTGTTTGTGTAGGTTGCCCCGTCTTCCGTTTCTTGGATACGGTACCTTCCAGAATAACTCCTAACCAAGCCATTATCGTTCTGTGTTGACGAAAAAGTGATAGATGCCGGCATCAGTGTCTTTCCGTCTTTCTGTTTCCGAATGACAAGCGTGGAGCAATGCAAATCATAAGACAGACCGATTTTTCCATCTTTTGCCTTACTGATGCTGAAGCGTTTCCGGATATGCGCTCCGCCAGACTGCACAAGGATGTATTTTCCTGCTCTGGTCGTAATTCTTAGGCCCTTTCTCGTAGTCAGATATCGTTCTCCTGTGCCGTACAGTGCATCAATATCAACATATCCGTCATCCGTGCTCATGGCTGTAACATAGTATGTCCTGCTTGCATTGTCCCAGTGTCCGGTTATACCTGCAGATGTAGCCACCGAAAATACGCTGTCATCAGACACATCTGTATCCCCAAGATATACCGTCATCTTTGAGGAACAGTCACTATAATCTCCGCCAGAGCCGTCTGTATTCGTATGGACCACATGCGCGTCATTATCTAATGCCGCTCCGATTGCATCCAGTGTGGAGATTCCGGATAACACAGACAATGCCTGCTGTGCGGTCTTTGCTGCTGCCCCAGCCGTCTCGCTTGCCGTGTCCGCTTTACTTGCCGCTGAGGATGCCGTTGAACGGATTTCTGTGACATTTGTATCCAGCCTGCTGTATATCTGATTCAAGGACTGATTCTGGTCATCGAACCAAATGCGGCTGCTCTTGATAGTCTGTGAACTGTCGTTGATTGCTGACACCACGGAAGGGATATCTAACTTAGAACCGGCGATAGCGGCGTTATCCGCTACCATCTTATTGACGATCAAGCCGTCAGCTATCGCATCAGGCTTAACACCTGTTGCATCAATCAGGATGCCTTTCCCGGTCTTGTCAAACAGGGAAAAAGTGAAATTTCCATTCGCGTCTCTACCGGCCTGCATCCGGACTGTGCCATCTGTATCAGACCACTGCTGTGTTGCTCCTTGGATGCGGATGCCGCCATCATCCGAAGCTATCAAGAATTTGTTTGTACTTATCGTACCAGCAAGAAGGTCACCTATCGATACGGATTGCATTACGGCAGTCCTGATCAGTGCAGAGTCAATGACTGCATTTTGAGAGGTCAGGTGGATGTTCTGCAAGTCCCCTACGCCTGCGGAGCCAGATAGTAGGACCTTAATGGCACCATAATCATTATCCAATATTCCAATCTTAGCATTTACAGCTTCAAAATTCGTAGTGGTCAGATTTTTGAATGTTCCCAGCTCTCCATTAATCTCTTGGACATTTTCTTTCATTACGTCCAGATTTTTGATCGTAGCATATGTGATATTTGCGGTATCTACATCTAATTTATTGACCAGTGCCCGGTCAATCATGACAAGCTGTGCGTAATACCGTTCCATTTCTTTCGTGGTTGGTCCCTTATAGCTATCGTTTGTCTCCTCTTCTGACAATCCGGCCGCTTCAATGGTGTAAGTTAAGCCTCCATCATACTCCCATTCTAATTTCATCACAGGTACTTTATAGGATTCTCCGCTTAAATCTTCCACCGTGATGATGTCCCACACGTCAATGCGTGGGTCGCCAAGCATTTTTAACGTTCCTGGCATATATGAGAATGTCTTTAATTTCTGAAAAACTCTGTCGAGTACACTCTGCGACATAAACGGATTCGAGAAACTTACCGTTCTTGCTCCGGATCCTGACGAAATCGAGGTACTGTTCCCATCCTTATCTTGACCGGTATAGCAGGTCAATTTATCTACTGTAAACAAATAATCATTATGTTCGAAGTTATCCCAGTAGCGCCTTGTACCTACCGTGTATGCATTGTCTTCGTAGGTGTGTATCTCGATCTGTCCCTGGCGGTTACATATCGCAAAACCCCCATACATCTGAGCAACATAGGACAATACTTCCCGACAGGTATACCCTTTGGGGACAGACATTGAAATCGAAGAAAGCCCCGATGTGACTACTGGGACTCTTGTTATCTCTTCAATCTTCTTTAATACCGAAATGGTATTGGTCGTTGCGCCATCCATAGAAAATGTTCGCTCCGTCTGCGCCATCCGGTCATAAGCAGTGAACTCTATCTGTTCCTCGCTTTTGGATGGTTTTCCAGCTGTAAAATAGCCAATAGGAATCCATTCCGCAAGGTCGTCAATGTCTAATCCTATCTGCAGGTGCATTTCTCTTCCCTCAATTGCGCCGGCGCAACTCATTGTGACCGTAATGTATTGGGAAACGGTAGAACCGAGGGAAAAATCATCTTCTACTTCGGAACCGCCTGTAAATTTAACACTCTTTATATTCTCAATCGTCACATCATCGCAGGTGATCAGGCAGTGGAAAGTTCGGGAATCCTGCTGTACCAGGGTTCCAAAAGCCTCTGAAGACTGATACACAGGACCACCTCCTATTTAATCATGACACAAAGTGTATCTAAGTCAGCAAGCGTTAAAGCATCGTAACGGGAATCGTCACATTTTTCAATGTCTTTTTCGGATATCGTGTGAAGATTTACCTCTGTATCAATACTGAGAAGTTCTTCGAGATCTTTATTAAACGCCTGTTCATCTTCAAATACATAACGGTCATCTCGAACAATTGGTTCTCCTTTAGAATCTTTTTTGACGTGTTCCTTGATGATCTTCTCGCGGGCCGAATTATACGCTTCTGCAGCTTCGGAAAGAATAATAATATTACGATTAATCGCATATCCGATTTTAACCGGGAGTTTCTTTGCTCTTAATACTGCACATCCATTAATAAAATTAACGATATCTCTATTTTTCAGTTTCATTTACAGTCCCTCCTGTTGTCTCTCTCTGGTCCTCGATCTGCCAGAGCATCTCGTCAAATGCCGCCATGTCTTTGCGGCATTCGGTTTTATTTGCTTCGTATAACTCTTTGTTCTGAATATTCTTGCTACTGTTGCTCTTTCCACTTTCCGGAATCTGTGCAGTCATGTAAACTGCTGTTTCCCCATTAATCACGGAGCTGTAATTTAATGATGTTGATTTTGTTCCTTTTAACATAATGGCCTCCTTATTTTTGTACAATATCCACGGATGCTGACTTGTAATAATATTTTCCATCGCCGACATAGCCAAGATGTTCCTTCGATAATGTTCCACGATATACCTTAATTGTCAGTTCCGCTCCATCATCTCGAAACGAAATAGGGAAGAACCCGGCAACCAGAACTTTTTTTATCTTTGAAAGTTCTGATTCTTCGAGCACTCCCCATTTTATTGATATATTCTTTTTTTGTGCTACCACATCACCTATCATATCTCCTGATGCAGCACGTCCAGTATGGCTGGACCATATGATCTCATCGTTTGATGTTATCTCTACTGGTGCGGGAAGTATTATGCTTCCGGACCATAATATCTTTTTTCCCATAATACCCCCTAATAAACTAATTCTGATTTACCTCTTGCTTTTGTATTCTGATTTGTTTTTTGGATGAAATACTTTCTTAACGCTTCCGGATCGATTCCCACTATTGGCATTCCCTCTAATAGTTCGATAATCTTCTTCAAAAGAGCAAGCTCCTGACTATTGCCCCCTGATGCCTCTCTTACTGCCTGCTTTAATTTGTCTTCTGGAGCAACGAATTCTCCCTGGTGCATATTGTCACCAATCATGGCAAGCTGTGGTGTATTTGGCTTTACATATGCGCCCTGTGCTAACGCTGGCACGTAAGACATCTTAGGGATGCTAAAGCCACGGAATCCCCATGAACTTCCTCCGAAGCCTGGAATCCAGTCTGGGATGTCAATCGTAAACTTGATGCTGTTAATTTTCGTAATTAAAGCATTGATTGTCTTTATTACCGAATTAAAAGCTGAGATTATCGCATTAATTGGCTTTTTCGCTAATGAACCAAGTGCACTGAATACATCTGAGAAGGTGTCTCTAATATCTTTCCAGGCTTTTTTCCACTTGCCCAAGAACTTATTATTCACAAAAGTAATGATTCCGTTAAAATATGTTTGGCCGCTACTAAACACGTTTTCAAGTTTTGTTTTTAATTCTCCGGCAGTAGATTTAAGTCCATTGAAAGCAATTCTCCATTCAGGACCAAAGGTACTATCAAGATAGGATGATACACCTCTAAGCGTGCTGTTTTTTACAAAATCCCATGTTGCACTAAATGCAGTTTTAAATCCACTAGCAATACTTTTAAGTCCATTAAATGCTTTTTCCCAATCTCCAGAAAATACTCCGACCAGAAAATTTATTAATCCTTTGAGTATTCCAGTAATACCATTTATTACACCTGACGCTATGGAGTACCATTTTGAAAACTCAACTTCAATTTTTTGAATAATCGGTGTTATCAGCGCGGCTAAGCTCGCCTTAATCCAATTTGCAAAAGGTTCTAAAACATTTTGCCATAAGGCTTCAAATAATCCCTTTATTTTATCCCAGTTTTTATACAAAAGAATGCCTGCGCCAATTGCTGCGCCAATTGCAAGCACGACCGGGCCTCCAAGCGCTGCAACTATTGCACTAATTCCGCCCATTAAGCCTGCCGGACCGGTAAATAAGGCAATAAGTCCAGTAATCGCTGAACTTATTATTTTTATCAATCCTACTATTTTCCCTGCGGCAAACATCCCCACTAGCGCGGAACCAATTACATCAATCACTGGCTGAAACTTACCAAGAAGTCCAAGAAATCCCGCAGCCAAATTGATCATTGTCGGTAATGCACTTTCTATAATCCATTTCAGGAGTGGAAGAACAATTTTTTCATATAAGAAATCGAGATAATTTCCTATTTTTTCAAGTAGTGGAGAAATCGCTTCTAATAGATTTTTAATGGAATCGAGTAACGGGTAAAAATCCAATTTCTTTGCCCATTCTGCTGTAGCCCCAGTTATTTTGTTTATAAAATCTAAGATTGTTTGATATATGTCAGCGATCGCCTGTATGATTCCTGTACCAACACTATTTTTATTCCATGCTTTATCTAACTGTCCTGCAATGTTTCCAATAATTTTTAAAATATTTTGAGCTATTTGAAGCATTGTGGTTAGCATTTTTGCGCCGGTACCATTTGTCCATACACTCGCTATGCTCTTTGCAGCATCTTGTCCTAGCTTTTTAATATTATTAAGGGCATATTCTGCAGCAGCTATCGTGTTCTTTCCTTCTGCCTTCCATGCATCTTCAAACGGTTTCCAAATCTTTTTAAATGATTCCGCAAGCTTTGCCGCCGAATCATTTGCTTTGTCCAAAGAGTTCTTTCCTGTTTCTAAGCTACCAAAGTTTGTTGAAGGGACCGTATTTCCCCCTGATGAAGAAGTTTTAGACGAACTATCTGACTCCTTATCAAGTTTGTTAATCTTATCAAATCCCATCAAAGAGCGTATCTCTTTTGCGGCTTTCTTCGCTGCACTTGCCGTTTTGTTCGTTGATTTCGTAGCATTATCCGCCGATTCTGCAGCACTATTCATTCCAGCGCTCGCTGCATTTCCTGCATCCGCTATCTGCTGTGCACTAGATTTTTTTCCTGTTATAAGTTCTGTAAAACTCTTAAATGCACTCGCTAATACGGCAAGCTTTCCAATCACTGCATTAATAACGCGAAGGGCAGGGGTAAATAAATTAATCAACCCCTGTCCAATACTGGCTTTTAAGGAATCAAACTGCAGTTTCATGATACGGCATTGGTTCGCCCATGAATCAGAAGTCCTTGTAAAATCTCCTGTTGCCGCCGTCAACTGATCCTGAACAAACGCATATCGAAGAGCTACTTTCTCCGCTTCTGACATCTGCGATGTTGTTTTTCCGAAGCCATTTGCCATCGCATACGCATCTAGGGCGGTCTGGGTCATAACTACACCAAGATCTTTCAAGGATTCTGTTTCGCCCGTAAAGACACTTTTCAGTTTTGTATAGGCCTCATCTTGAGTAATATTGTAAAACGATGCCACATCGCCTGCTAGACCTGTGAGAGTGGTTCCCATATCGTAAGCTTGCTTTTCCGTAAATCCAAAAGCCTTTGCCATCGCGCCAAATGTACCAGTGTACTGTTTTGCCATCGTTTCTGACAATCCAAAGCTTTTAGCTGCACTCTGTGCAAATTTGTCAACTTGTGCCGTCATAAACGGAAATGTAACATCAACTACGTTCTGAACTTCTGCTAAATCAGAGCCAAGTTCTAAACAAGACTTTCCGAAATCTGCTACTTTTTTAATCGAAAAAGCGGCAGCTAAAGCCATACCAGCTTTTTTAGCAAGTCCAGTGATTCCTGCCATCTGTGTTTTAAATTGATTTTGATTTACGACCAGGTCAAGTCCAATCTCGCCTACGCTTGTAGCCACCATAATACCACCACCTTTTTAAAAGGCATCGGCACATGGCACTACTTGCCCGGATTAATCTTTATCTCAAATATCTTTTTACAGTGTCTTGCCTGACACTTGAAAAATACGCCCCGGCATTTTGCATCCGGGGCGTACTGAATTTTTTGTTCGTGTCCACAGTAAGGACATTTTATCTTCTTTCTTTCAATTTTTAATCACTTCCTAATCCATCCATGCTTAAAAATGCCGTTTTAAACATGTTCATTGTATTATTCATCTGTTCTTTTGTTATTGTCTGAGCTAAATATTTTGCTCGCTTTCTCTGCCACTCATTTCTGATTCGGTGTTGTTCTGGGGTGAAGTTTTCAAGATATTCCTTCCTGTCTTCTGCCCGGATTGCTACAACTCTACCAAGTGCCGTATCCGGTCCAAGGCCAATCAGGAGGTCTCTAAATTCATCCCATTTCATTCCAGCAGGAAGTTCTCTTGATAAACGGATCCCGTACTGCGATTGAAAAGAGGAAATGATCAAGCTAAAATCCTCTATCAAATCATAGTACGGGTCATTACTCTCCCTGCTCGTCTCCCATCACCAAAGACATTGCAGCCTGTACGATTGTCATTAACGATTTCGCAGATAATTTCTTTCCGTTTCTTTCAAGATTACAGATAGCTTCTACATCTTGTGGGGAAAAAATTAAATTCAGTGCTTCTCCTACCGCTTCAAGCTCTGTCTTTTCCGTGAAAACGCCCATTAAGCGAAGCATTGTTTCTGCATCTGCCCTTACTTCTACATCTAATGTTTCAATTTCCATAACCGGATTTTCTTCAAAACACAATTTATCTGTAATATTGATTCTTTTCGTCATTGTATCTCCTTTCTATACAGCCGGTGTGATTGTCGGCTTTCCGTTACTGATCGTATCAAATTCTAATGGTCCGACTTCGGTACTGTTACCGCCGCCACAGTTTTTGATATCAAAGATTGCGTTTTCCCATGCTATACTTGTGCCGTCAGGCATCTCCCACTCAAAATACCCTTCTGCATCGTGCCCATTTTTAAATGCTTTTCCAGCTACGAAATCATTTCCTGTGTCTCCAATGTTTCGCTTACCATTCAGGGTAATTGTGATTGCTTTCGCAGTCATTAATCCTCTCTGCCAGCCTTCCTGGTCCATTGGAGTCCATGTCTGTACTCCATTTGAAAACGCCACTGAAAAACTTTCCATATCTGCAATCATGGTTGCTGATTCTTTCGTTGCTCCCGCCTTGAACTTATTATCTAAGACCGGGAATACATTTGTCGCTTTACCGCTCATTTTTTACCTCCTTTTCATAAATAACAGCCGCTTCAATGACATACTCATAAACACCAGCATCATCTGTTCCAATCTCTTGCAAATCATAAAGTGTCTGTATAAATTTTATTGTTGTTTCGTTTATTTTCGCATCTCTTACAACATTTATCGCATCAAATAATGCCGTTGCTACCTTTTCCGTGTCCCTGGGAGACTTATTCCAATGCACAAGGAGAGTTATATGTTTTATCCCGTATCCTTGCTGGTTGGGGCCTCCCAGAGTTCCGTGATAAGGATACTGGTGCTTACTGTTATAAACTCCTATAGACCTTTCTGGTTTATCCGGGAGTTTTCCCATGTACACTTCTTTTGTTAAGTCCAGAGATGCGATATAGTCTCTTACATCTGCAAGTGTCATACGCCTGTTAACCTCTTATAAACCTTTTTATATGCTTCCCTACAAAAATTAGCAGATACCCCGTCAATCCAGGGTTCGTACCATTTACCGCTTGCAAAAGCGTTTTCATATTTTTGGAAATGATACTCTGGATGAAAATACAAGCGGCGAGCGTATGGAGTACTGGATACTAGCGAAACTTTTCCTTGCTTACTTTTGGACGTATCTACAAAAGTGGATTCATTTTGAAGATTTCCTGTATCGCGAGGCATAATCTCGGCTTGCACCACTTCCGTATGCAGTGCTTCCGCCGTCTGCTCTAATGCTGCTATTTGTGCATCTGTCAATTCTTTTATCTTCGGAAGATTTAACTTTATTACAGAACTTACCTTCATCATACAAGCATCACCTCTGTGTAGTTCACGGTTCCGTCAGGGTTCCTTGCTTTGATTCCTTGTTCAATCCGTCTTTTAACTCCAAATATCACAGCGTAGCCGCCAGAGATAACTGGGAGTTCCGTACAGATGTCGCCTGGAAATAATGCCGAACCCGTAATCTGTATCAGTTTTTTCTCTGCGGTAAGGACTGTTTTAGCTTTGTCCTGATAGTTGCACTTTCCGGAATACACCACTGCTTCCAGTGGTTCCCCATATTCATTCAGACCTTCCCTGTCCATCTGCAGGCTTATGTCTGTCCTGCACAGTCTCTTCGGTACCAGACATGGATATTTCATAGTCTCACCTCGCTAACCGGCAGCATAGGCCGCTCTGACATAGCAGTGCATACACATCACGCTTCATGGCCACACCCTTGTCCGTGAACACATTCCAGGAACTGCCAAACTGGGCAGATACCCCGTTAATGCTGTAAGAGGACAGGATTGTATTGATCTCATCTGCATTCTCCACCTCAAAGTCTGCCTGCTGGCACACCACTTCCCGGATGATCTCCTGCTGAAAGCCTGTAAGATGAGAAAATCCCTGACCTACAATTCGATTGTAGGTCAGGGAATCAATGTGCCTAGATGCCACCTTAAGAGCTTTGGAGAGTTCTTCTTTGGGAACAATGTTGCCTTTATACTGACCAAGATAATACTCCGGTGTTACATATGCTTCATAAGACATTTAATCACTCCTTATTAAGCGCCAACCTCTGTCGTATCAACGTCTACATAGATACTGTCAATCTTGCCGTCACGGCCATTCGGGAACACAAATACATCAGAGAAGGATCTGTTCTGATACAGATATCCATCGCCTTTTGTATGTGCACCAGGCGCAAAGTAGTAGATGCTGGAGATCTTCGGTACAGTCTTACAGGTCTGTCCACAAGCTACAAGTACGTTGATTTTGTGCGCACCTGTCACCGCATCGCCCGCTCCGGTGTCGGATTCTGCTTTTTTCTTCTGCGGTTCAAATCCACCGTTTTCCGGTTCCCAGTTGAATGCATCATAAAAACGTTCATCGTCAATTACTTCCATGATCGGAACACCGTCAATGTCTGTCACTCTGGTTTCGATTCCCATACCGCCCTCTGCAATCTGGGTCATCTCAATCTTGCGTGTGAACTCTGTGGACTGCTCCAGGGCATCCATGATTTCACTGCGAACATACATAATCAGAGAGCCATTTGCTTTGTATCTTCTAAGCTTTCCTTTTGCAAGGATATCCTTCAACATTCCAAATACCTTTGCTTTTGTGTATGCGGATGTTGCTGTGGATCCATGATAACCTTCTGTTTTCTGCGCTGCCTGGGCAACTTTAGAAAAGAACAGGGCATCTGTTTCCGGAACAACCCATGTCTGTTCGAACACTCTGGAAATGTTCTGAATGGAAGCTGTAGCATTTGTCTCATCAACATCTGCTTTGTCTACCATAAATTCAACATCACGGTCATGGGTCAGGGTAAACGGTACATCCTTCTGAGAGTATGTACCTTTATTCCATCCACCTTCGCGGCTATGGTTTTTGTATCCGGATGTACTCATCTGAGTAAAGTGGAATGTTTTGGCATCAAGCCATCTAACATTACTGGTTACAAATGGAGATGTCAAGGTTCCCTGCATTAGGATTTCAAGAAGTTCTGGGCTCCACTGTTCTGCATAATTTAATGCCATATCTTATACCTTCTTTCTTTTAATTCCAACGGTTCCAACGCTTTGTTGGTACTGTTGTCTGGTTTGTAGTTGTTGTTTGCTGCGGGTGCTGTGCCGGATTACCACCAGTTCCTACCTGAGTAAAGCCGGTCTTTCCGTCAGCCTGTGGTTTCAGTGCCGGAACGTCTTCCAGTACTTTGTTTATTGCTGTTTTCAATGATTCCTCATTGATGTTTCCACCTTCTCCCATGACTTGGCTTAAATCTGCCATTTTAAGGATGTATGGAATTGTCTTTGCTTCGATTCCGAGGGAAACAGCCATCATTGTAGCTGCACTTTCTACCTGCGCCGCCCGAACGGCTTTCTGAGATGCTGCAAGCTGCGCCTGTGCCTCTGTGATCTGATTCTGCATTCCGGCAATATCCGGCTGATTCGCCGCCTTCTGTTCCTTGAAGGTTGTGATAGCCTGTTCTACCTCCTGCTGGGAAAGTCCCTGCTGCTTGAAATAGGCTTTTAATGCCGTATCTTCCTTTGCCGCAAGCGTTCCATCCAGCATCTGCTGAATCTTTCCATAATCAATCTGCGTACCGTTCTGGTTGCTCTGATTCTGATTATTTGGTTCCTGATTGGCTGTCTCCGGTTCGTTGGTTGATGAACCGCTACCTGCAGCTCCTGGCTGTGCAAAAAATTGTAATTTCATCGGCATTTTAATATTTTTATACATCGTTGCTCCTTTCCGTTTTGAGAGTGTCACTCTATTCCCATTGTCATCAGTGTCGCTGGCCACGCACCTTTTTATGTCATATCGTGTTTGGACATAAAAATAAGACGCTTAACCCGGCATCTTATCGGGAGACTCTGGATCACCGCCTTTCTTTTCTTTTACCTCTTTTGCAACCTTAAAGTTAATCAGATATCTTCCTCTGTCTTCTGACACCTCATAGACTTCTCCTTTCTTGCGAAGTCTTAAGTCTTCCTCTACATCCTTGAAATCATGTGTTACTTTAATTTTCATGTGAACCTCCTAATTTTTATGAGTTATCTTAGCTCCCCACTCTGGCAGGAAGTTAATTTCATAATGATATTTATCTACATTTGCTCCTGAAACATCTTCTACAACGTACATTGTATAGTCATTCAGATAGACTAAATCCTTTTTATATTTTCCCTCTGCTGTTTCAATGATAACTTCAAGTTCGTTCGCACCATTGTTCTGCAGTGCAAATGTTCCTGTAAGTTCTAACAGGACGGTATCTGTTCTGGCGTTAATTACGGTTAATTTTCTTGTTACATTAAAATTATCCGCTTCCTGAGATACATTCTGAGACACTTTGTAAGATTCCGAACATCCTGTAAGGACTCCCATTGCTAATACTGTCGCCATCACCGCTAATAAAATCTTCTTTTTCATCGTTTCATTCTCCTTTCATTGTGCCGGCGCAATTTGCAAATACCCAATCCTCTGCAAGCATGTCTGCTTGAGAAGCAAGCCACCCCATCTGTACACCAGATGTTCCAACGAATGCTACTGCTGCGTTTCCGATTGCTTCATGTTCACAGTTCACGATATCTCCTTCGGCTGTTTTGTAAGAGATTCCACTTGCAAGCTGAATATACTGTTTTTTCCCGTTCCAACCTTTGCGAGCGACCTTAAATCCACGCTTTAGATACTTGATTGCTTCGCCAAAAGAGAAGGTAGCCTCACCGCCCATTACAGGACAATTCTCTTTATCAGCAATCTGCCACTCGTCAGATGCAATATTAGAGAGGGTATAAAAAGGTCTATCTGTCTGGCGAATATCCAGCACTTCACCATCTTTTGTGTGCATGGCGATACTTTGTCCCTCAGCATCCAGACACCAGTATCCCGCCCAAGATGGAAGTTTTACTTTTGCTCCCTGTTTCATTGCTTCAAACGCTTCCTTAAATGTCATTTTCATGTTCTTTTACCTTCCTTTTCTTAAAATGAGTATAAAAATACCACCGGCCATTTCTGACAGGTGGTATTAGTACCATAATATTGTTTTTTCTTTTGGCGGGTTATCCAGTCTTGCAAGACGTTTTAATTCTCTTCGAACATGTGCCGCTGCAAACGAACTTGTATTATTATGTTCAACAATTTTGCCATCTTTCATCTTCATAAATCCTTTAGGTTCCTTCCCCTCTGGATAATAGTCCGCCGATATGGCATCATTTGTTTTTTTTATGTTTTTCAAGATTACCATAATACTCTGTCGCCTCCTTCGGGTAATCATATTTTTCTGAAGCTATCTCATGGGCTTTCCAATGTTCCATATTTGGATTTTCTTTCTTTATTTTCATTTCAAGAAGTTCATGTTCAATCAAGGTTTTGTCATGTGGTTTAATATCTTTACCAATCATTAGTCTTTGCCAACTCTGAGCTATTGCACAATCTGGGTCAAACCGTCTCCATTCTCCGGTATCGGTATCCAGTAATGATTTATCTTCAAAAAGATATGATTTAATCTTCCTGATATCAGATTCTTTCTTGTTAAGGTTTCCCGCTATCTTTTTGGCATCTGTTGAAAAACTACGAATCTCTTTGTAGTACATTTCTGCAAATTCGTCAGCTTCTTTGCTAAAGATATCTGTAATTCTTGCTCCTGATATCATTGTACCAGAATCAACAGGTTTTGCAATAGGCTTTTCCGTTGCCTGATCAATATATTTTGCAATATATTCTGGCAATTCTTTATTTTGCGTATGATACGCTCCCCAGGCTTCTGCCCAAGCTTCCTTTGGATTTTTCAACATATCACATCCGCTTTCAGCTGCCCACCGTGTTGCATCTTTTTCAAATCCATCCGGTAAGCCTTTGGCATCTTCATACACATGTCCAATTTCATGATACGGCGTGCTTTTTCCATCTTCGTTAAAAAACCATTTATTTCCATGTTTTTCGGCGTATTTCTTTTGCTCTGATATCTTGTTTTTTGTAATTTTTTCAGCAGTATTGTATTTTTTACTTATACCAATCATTTGCCCTTGAATATCAAAATCATAATTCATTCGTCCCGTTGTTTCGTTTCGTCCAAGACATAATCCGGTCGGAGAAATATCTATATGTACGCCATAAAACTGGTTACTTTTTCTAGGAAGTTTAGCACCTCTGTATGCCTCTAAGGTTGCGGAGTCTCCTACAAAAGCAGGTCTAATATCTTTTGGAATTGTTTCAAGGGCATCATTTATCTCATTTGCCATAGCAAGCGGCAAATCATCATATAAAGCATATTTAACGCCAAGATCATTTGCCTTTTTCTGCGCTTCTATAATACTTCCTGACGTTTCCTTTTCTGCCACCATTTGTTTCCATTCTTTTTGCTTCTGCTGATATCTCTGCTGATTCTCCGGATCCAGTGAATAATCAGCCAATCTTTCAAATCTTTTTTCCTGTCGCTCAACATATTGCTGCCTAGCTTCCTGTTTTGCTGTATCCTCAATATCAGCAAGCTCCTGCCTATTGTACTTCGGATCCACAGTTGTGATACCAGGGAAATATGTAGTGTGACTGTCTCTGCATCTTGGATGGTAAAGCCCCGCTGCTATGGCACTGCTCAGAAGCGGGTACTTTCCGTCTTTCCTGCTGCCACCGCTCCACACGTCATCAATCATGATCTTTCCAACAAAAGGCAAACACTTAGGGCATGGGCTTCCCCTTTTGTTTATAATGACCAAATGCAGACCCCATTCCTGGCGTTTTTCTCCTTCGCCTTGAAGGTATGCCCTCTTGCTTGCCGTCCGGATAGCCATATCAGCGTAATCAGCCAGCGTATGGCGGGCTCCATTGGCGTATGCAATACAGTTCAGGCCTGCACTCAAAAAATCCTTTGTAGCCATGTCTACGGCCTTCTCATAGGTACCAGCGCCGCTATTCGCATACATCTGGGCGTTAAAGATAGCCTTCCGGTATTGGTCGTTTGCTCGCCTCAAAACAGCGTTCTCTGCTTTTTGCATATCGGAAGATGTCGCCTCAAGTAGTGCGTTGAGTTTCCTATCATTTACTTTAAAAAACTCTGCCGTACCTCCAGGAGAAACCTTCTTGGCCGGAAACCCCTTTTTAATCGCCTTTAAAATCTCTGCCTCCTGGTCCAGTTGTCCGTCTTTGTTTGCTTCAAGAATCAGACGGTCTATTTTTTTGTTGATCTCCTTAAATTCTTTCCCGAATTTCTTTTTATTTTGTTTCCGGTACTTTTCTAGCGCCTTTAACTGTTCTGCCTGCCACATGGACCATTGCTTGTCCTCTTCAATCTCCTCCACCTTATGTCGCTCCATATTACGAATCATGGAAGAAATCAGTTCTTCTTCTATTGCTTCAAACGCCGCCCCAACATCATATTCTGTATTTATCTTTGCCATTCGAATATACCTTAAAGCCCTGTTTCTTAAACTGCCTTATCAGCTCTTTTAACTGTGTGATACTATCACATTTATCACATCTTAATTCTGCATAATCCGCTTTTTCAAGAGCGTATATTCCAAACGGAACCTGCTCTTTTGCCACTTTAAGAAGGCCTTTATACTCTTTCCTGTTCATCTGGTACATTCTGTTTGCTACTTTTACCCTCATCATCTTCACCACCTTCCAGATTTGCTTTAAAGTCTCCTACTTCTAAATTCACGCTGGGTTCTTCCATATCCTGTATGCCCTGCTCTTCCTTCAAACGGGCGACCTCTTCTTTCTTGCAGTGATCGTCTAGTGTATCACCGTACAGTTCTTCTACGCACCGCTCTATGCTCATGATTCCACCCTGCTTTGCCTTGGCCACAGTCTCAACCTGGCTTTCAAATGACGGGTTTGCATATTCTCCAAACGGAATGTTTACCTTTACTTCTTCAATATTCTTATTGTGCAGAATGTTGTCTGCATTGATACACATAGAGACAACTCCCGGAAGAGTTTCCTGGAGTGCCTTTACGATTGCACTTCTGGTGTATAATGTAGTCTTTTCTTTTTCACGCTGTGCCTCCGCATTGTCTAATTTCTTTACGTCATTTCCTAATGTGGAAGGACTAATCACTCCCTGCAGGCACAGATCCAGAGCTGTTATGTATGATGCCATATAGCTGTCATGCGGAATTGCTGGCTGATCAGTAATGACCTGATTCTTCTGACCCTCTCGCATATCGCCATCTGCTGCAAAATAACGGTTGTCAAACGGGTTTGGCTTTATCAACATACCTGTTTCCGGATCATGCGGCACCAGGCATTCTGGAATATAAGTTTTTGCTCTTCCGGCTCTCAGTGCATCCATCCACTGAGACCATGTTTCATCCAGTGAATCATAGCTGTCGAGCTTTCCATCAAAGATACTGCCGCCTCTGCCCTCATAACGGGAAGATTCATAGATCATGAATGGTTCAGCCAGCATAATTGAATCATCAAATGTGATATCTGTTAGATTTTCAGTTGCTTTTATGGATTTGATATCAACCAGCTTATTATCCAGATATAATTCATTGATGATGTATCCGTAGCCATATCTCTCATTTAGGACGTACACTTTGCCCTTTTCTTTGTATGGCGTTTTGAACACAATCTCCCGAATTCTGTCTCTCTGGTAAACGAATTCAACTCTTTCGCCCGGATACCATTCAAGAATCGGATAATCACTGATCGTAGTATCTATAGCAACTTTAAAAGCGCCATCTCCGATAAACAGTGTTTCTTTGAGGGCGCTTTCAATCTTTTTATAAAACTTATTATCTTTTTCGATTTCTTTCCATAACTGCCCCTGTGCCGGCTGCTCGAACTCAAATTCGTTCATGTCTGGGAGGACTACGAAAGAAAGCACCTTAACTGTCAGTCCCGGAAGACCGGTATGAATCTTTCTCATGTCCATTCCAGCTGTTGATTTACTTGCCCAGAATTTATGCCTGTCTGCAAATTCTGCATTCTGTTGATAGATCTGTTCAAGTTCATTGCCATCTCCCCTGTACCAGATGCGGTTCAGAATCGCGTGCCCTTCAAAGTCCATCATCTCATTAACCTGAAAGTTAAAAGGATTTGCCGGAAGAACATTCAGCCAACTCCTGACAGTCTTTTTAATGTTTTCATTTAATTTATCCATCCATTTCACCTTTTCCGCTCCTCCACTTCAAAGCCAATCATATTGCGGTATGGAATCCAGCCGTACTGTTGAGAGTTGATTGTATGATCATTCTTGTCTTCTGGCTCATCTTTATCCTCAGCCCATGAGTACTTCTCCATTTCCGCTATGTGATTGGTGCATGTGTCTAATACCAGATAGCAGCCCTGTTGAATCCATCCAAGCTGCAGCTTGATTCTATCTAGTATTGTTACTTTCTTGTATGATTCCACAAAATTATAAATACAGCCGTGAAGCCTCTTATACTTTCGCAGTTCTGTGATTGTCGCCGCATCTGCACAGTCAATAAATGTTTCTTTGGCAAAGCCCCAGTCATTACGGCACCTTTCCAAAAATTCTATAAACTTTACAGCTGTATCTGATGGTGCAAGTGGCTGATCCAGATCTTTGTTGCTGTATACTTTTTCAGCAAGTGTGATCAGTTTCCTATCTTCCGTGATTCCCTGGAACATCATTGCAATTGTGTCCGGGGATTTCGAAGAATACGATGTATCAAGCCCGCAGGTAAACTTTTTGAACTTTAGCTTTCCTGCTGCCATCTGGGTCCTCATCCACTTCTCTGATACAACGTGCTTCTTTCTGCTGAAATTTGGGAACACCAGTCCAGTTGCTTTTCCTCTCAGACCTTCAATCTTATTTTTCCAGATCTTCGTGCCCTTTGGAGTGTTCTGGATAATCTGTTGCTTTTTCTTTTCCGGAAGTCCGGCATTATCGTCAAAAGAAAAGAACCAATGGACCCAGCCGGGCTTTGGTTCTTCCTTTAATTCATCTTTAATTTCTCTTGGTGTGCTATCTTCCCATTCAGGAAGTGGTCTGCTACAGTTTATATATTCTTTATATACATCAAGTCCGGGGTCATCCGGATTGAGCGTTGCCATAAGATAGTCGCATCGCATAGAAGACTCTCGGACAAAGTCGATGTCAGCGGTATTAATCTCATCTATGTACAGACAGCCATACTGACCACCAAGGGCTTTCTGCCACTTCTTTTTATCTCCATATCCCATCACATAGACGACTTTATCGCCTTTATTAGTATGAAACAGGATATGTGGTATCTTATCGTCCTTTGTGCCATTTCCATTGTACTGTGTTAGTATTCCGAAATCGTCAATGATCCCGAGATCTTTATTGATGATGTTCTTCTCGGCTGTTCCGGTATCTTTCGCAGCCAAGATATGCAGTTTCTTCGGCGATTCAGCAACTTTCAGCATGAACTTAAACAGCCCTACTGTCGTTTTGCCGGCAGCCGTGGTCCCTTCAAGGAACTCAACCGGGGCATTGCACCTCAGAAATGCTTTATACTTTTCTGATAGAATCAGTCTTTCTGTACTCACTACCCATCACCACGCAACTGTTCCAGGATATCTCCCAGTTTCTTTTTCTCTTCTTCTAGGCCCGAAACTTCCACCCTGTCTTTAAACATTCCAAGGTGTCTGCCAAGGAGCTCCAATGCTTTCTCCTTGTCATTCAATTTCAGTTCAATGCCAAACTTGCCTTCTTTTATTCCGGCAATAGCTTTGATCTGCTGTTCTGATAACCCTGCTGTATCTTTTATGATAACGAATCCATCTTTTACTTCTGCGAAATCAGTAGCTCTTGCAAAAGCAATAGCCGCCAGCTCTTCCAGCACACGGTCCTGAGTGATTTCTGTACGCTTCTGTCGTTTTTCCATCCGCTCTTGAATATATGCTGCAACCTTAGTATTTCTTAGCAATTTACTGCCGTTTACAGCTGCTGTTTCTTCCTTCTTCACAGACGGATACGCTACCCGGTAAGCCCTTGTGGCATTCAGATCTATTAGGTATTCATCTGCAAATATTTTCTGTTTTTCAGTCACTTAGGCTCACCTTCTTCTTGAAACACGTATGCCAGCACCTTAGTGGACAGCCGGTTGCTGCCCGATAGAAAGGAGGTTAACAAATACCACAACTTGTGTTAACTATGGATTGCAGGTGCTGTACATTGTGTCGTTAAATTACATATGAAAAAAGCACTCCGAAGAGTGCTTATAAATATTTTAAATTATAATTTAATCAATTCGATTGTCTTTTCTATACTGATATATTCCTCCAACATCCTTAATCTTGTATCTTTTTTATAATACATTTTTCGAAAATCTAAAACTGTTATACCAGTAATATCTTCCGTCTCCATATCTCTCATGATAACTATATTATCTGGTTCTTCATCCCCATATGAATTTTCTTTATTTCCAAAAGTGCAATAAAGGATATCGTTAGAACTATCATACACTAGACTTTTCATGATAGATCTCACTTCCTATTCCTCCTTTAATTTCTTTTTGAGGCCACGCCGAAACAATCTCACTCTTATTGTCTCCAATAGTCTTTGTTATAACTTTTGTATACATACTATACGAAGACAACGAAGATTGTTTAAAATAAACCTTCCTTTGGTCATCTTGATTACTTTTATGTATGACTTCTGGATTTTCTACAGTGTCCTTTACTGCCAATAAATTTTTCTTCATTATAGAATGCCCATAAGAAATATGTCCCATCCATGCTGTGTGGGAACATATTACATCCTCCCCCAGAACATCTTTTGTTTCAATTACATTTCCCATATACTTGTCTTCCTATTTTTTCTGAAAATCAGGAATTTCGCCAAACTCTTCTTCGTAGGTTTTAATATTGCCCATCAATAATTTTGCCATCGCTTTAGCCATTTGAGGACTCATTCTAATTGTTGCAATATTATCTGTTGTCTTTTTTTGCTTTCCATCTTCCTCGTAAATAAAATCTTTTTTGAATTCGAGAACAAAATCAAAAAAAGTGTTTCCTATTGTTATTCCATTTGCATATTGTTCATCTACTTTTTTAATTTCTGACATAACTATTTCTCCCTTAACATTTTCTTTTATTGTACTCCTATTCTTTTCAAAATACTATTCTAAAAAATGCACAAAAACACCCTGTATTTCTACAGAGTGTTTTTTGAAAGAAACATCGATAAAAAACAATGAAGTTTACTGCCTGCTTCTTTTGTCTCTATTTTAAGTTTTATCATACTTTCATGCGACATGGGGCGACATTTATAAATTTTCTTGAAAAAATCTTTCATTTCTTTTCTGGCAATTCTTTTCATTGTAGGCTTTTGTCCTTTTAGGAAATAAGGAGTTCATCCGATGCGCTACTTGTGCCCAGGTCAGTCCTTCGATATAGTACAGGCGGAACATGATTCGAAGTTCGCTTTTTTCAATAGATTCTATGTATTCTTCTGCCTGATTCGTAATTTCGAGAAGTTCTGTTTCTTTCATTTTCAAGCGTTGCCGCCTTGATACTAATAATTGTTCTACTTTTGCGTGTTCTGGAGTAGGAAAACCCGTCACTTTAAAATGCTGTATTCCTCCCATGCCACCGCTTACTACATCGCTCACCGCTCCTTCTTTCTCAATCTTTTCTAATCGCTCCTCCGTCATTTTTATGAGTCTCCTTAACTCTTTTATCTCAGCCTGCATGTCGCAATACTGGATCAGGACTGACTTTTCCAATGGAATCACCGTTTTGTCTTTGTAATGTTCATGATTTCGTGTATCCATCTGATTACCTCACTTGTTAAGTATGTAAAATACAAATCCTGTATAAATTAATGCTGCTATAATTACTATTGCTTCTGTTATACTCATCTGTATTCCTCCTGTTTAAAAATATGTGAGCGTATCCGCGGCGTTGTTTGCCATCAACTCGACTCGTTTTAA
>JABLTO010007790.1_pt1 | contig 20907 bp, 18 predicted proteins | sample 7160091 | NCBI WGS metagenome assembly JABLTO01 (sample SAMN14651225, study PRJNA627086) | human gut metagenome | isolation source: feces | host: Homo sapiens
AAGACAGCGGCCTCTCACGCCGTTAACGTGGGTTCGATTCCCGCACGGGTCATAAAGAAGCTCAACCTTGCAAGAGGTTGAGCTTCTTTCTTTTTGTATAAAACTTTTTAAGGAGCAGGGAACTGCCTACGGTAAGGGCGGGAAAGCCACCCTCTGCGTGCATCCATAAATGTGCGCAGCTTACCAAATCAGCAGCCCAATATGGTAAAAAATGCAGCTGATTGCCAGCGAAAAGGCCACGTAATAGCCCACCGACAGGGCAATCCATTTGATCGAGTGGTTCTCGCGGTAGGTGGCGGCGACGGTCATCGTGCAGGGCACATTAAAAACAATGGCCATGATAAACCCGAGTGCCTGCGCCTTGGTGATGACCTGGGGCAGTAAGGCGGCGATGCTGTCGCTGATGCCAACCGACTTGGCGTTAAACGCAGCGGCGGCAATATCGGTGTTGCTGTACAGCGCATTGATGACACCCAGCAGGGATTCCTTCGTCAGCATAGAGGAAAGGTAGGCCATGAACATCTGCCACGTCATACCGAAGAACTCCGTCACGGGAGATATGACCTGGCCTACCCGCACCAACAGGCTGACATTGCCGCCCCAAGGGTAGGAGAGCAGATAGAACACAATTGACACCAAATAAATCATTTTAAACGCGCGCCAGAAGATATCGACCGCTTTCATCAGGCTGCTGCGGATGATGTGCCCCCATTTGGGCTTATGATAGGGCGGCAGCTCCATCACAAGACCGTGGCTTTCGGCCTGATCGACCAGCTTGCCCGCAAACACGCGGGAGGCCAGGTACATCGAGCCAATCGTCATCACAACCATCAGCACCAGCACCAGCGCACTGCCCATGGGGCCAAAGAACACGCCGCCCAGCATCGGTGCCAGCGAAAGCGTCGTACCGCAGGGGATGCTCCACACCAGCAGCATCGTCAAAAAGCGCTGCCCGGCGTTATCAATCACGCGGCTGCCTGCCACACCGGCCATGTTGCAGCCAAGGCTCATCAAAAACGAGCACATGCTTTTCCCTTGCAAGTTGAATTTTTCCATCACGTTATTGAACACGAACGAGATGCGGGCCATGTAGCCGATATCCTCCAGGAAGTTAAACACAAGGTTCACGCCCACCACAAAGCTGGCCATGGCAAGGGTGAACGCCAACACGTTGGGGATAACGACGTAGATCATTTCGGCAAGCGGCTTCCAGACGTGCAGGCTGGTCATCAACTGCTCCAGTGGACCGCTGAACAGCGGCGGGATAAGGAATGCGCCGCCCATAATGGGTGCGGCTACCATCATGGCGGCACCCAGCGCCAGCAAGATCATGGCCAACGCCACCCACTTGCCGCTGCGCGCACCCAGGGCGGCTTTGTCAAAGCGGGAAAGCGTGGGCTTACTGGCGGGCTTCTGTACGGCACCGGTCAGTAATTCGTCGATGAAGCGATACTTATACTTACCAGAGAGCATCAAACCGTCGTCGGTTTGCTCCAAATCGCGGATGGCCTGCTTTTCCGGGGTGTAGATGCCGTCGGCGGGCTGTTTGGCGGCACGGGCGGCAAAATCCAGCGCGGCGTCGGCGCGGTAATGCTGCATCAGCACGTCCTGATTCATGGTCTGTGGGTGCTGTAACGCCTGTGCGAGTTGCTCCTTTAAGGCGGGGTAGCGCTTACGCTCGGCCGCAACAAAGCCGATGACCGGAATGCCCAGCTGCGCGGAAAGCTTCGCTGTGTCGATTTTTATGCCTTTCTGTTCGGCCACATCCATCAGATTTAAAATCAGCACAGCCGGGATGCGCGTGCCGATGAAATCCGCCAGCATGTAAAGCGATCGCTCAAGCTGCGAGCTGTCCACCAAAATTGCCACAAGGTCCGCCTGACCAGAACGGATGTACCCGGTGGTGACGACTTCCTCCTGCGAGCCTGCCGACAGGCTGTAGCTGCCGGGCAGATCAACGATGCTGTACGTGGTGCCGTTGACCGTAAAACTGCCCGCTTTGTGCTCGACCGTTTTGCCGGGCCAGTTGCCCACGTGCTGGTGGGAACCTGTCAGTCCATTAAAAAGTGACGATTTACCGCTGTTCGGCTGGCCCAGCAGGGCAATCGTCTTGTTGCCGTTTTCCATTCCTGTTTCACCTCTTATGTCATTCGATTTCGATTCCGTCGCAGTCCTGTTTGGTCAACGCAATGACGGAATCCCGGCAGTAGAACAGCACCGGCTGTTTGGGCTGGTTTTGCAGCACCTCAATGCGGCTGCCCTCCACAATACCGATGCTGACCAGGCGGGACAGCAGATTGTGGCTGCCCGTGACTGCTGCGACCCGGCCGCAGATGCCTGCCTGTGCCTGTGAAAGCTTCATCTGATACACCCCTTTTGTATTTTGGTTTGTGATTACTAACCTATCAAAAGTGTAGCTTGCAGCCCGGGCGTTGTCTATACACATTCCGATAAAAAAGGTTTGTTCAGCATTTTGTTTTGCGGCGGCATTGCGTTCCGGAACAGCGCAAACTATAATAAAACCAAGCTTTTATGAAGATAAGAGGAGCGCTGCCGCTATGAAAACATCCCGTACAGCCAAAGCTGCTGCTATTACGCCTTTTGTGACCGAGGTCGTGCACACCCGTCAGACCACCGCCGACGGATATTACGAAGTAACGATTTACCCCATTCTGCCGGGGATCCTGCTGGCTTTCAATGATGTACACACCACTACTGTGCCCACAGCGGCAAGCCATTTTTTTGACGACTGCCTCATCCTAAACTATTGCCTCGATGGCCGGTGCGAATTCTGCGTATCCAACGACAACTACGGCTATGTGGACAGCGGCATGAGCAGCATGGCCGCCCGGATGGCACAGGGGGATTTTTATTACCCATCCGGCCTGTATGCGGGGTACGAAATTTACATCTTTCCGCCGCTGTTTACCGGGGAAACGGAAAAAACACTGGCACTTTTTGGGTTGGATCTGCGCGCCCTGCGCCGCCGCTGCCAACGCAGCAGTGCCTATGCTACCCCGCGCGAGCTGCAGCTGATTTGGGAGGAACTCTACCGCAGCGAAGGCGCGGCCCCGCTGGGCACAGTGCGGCTGCAAGTGCTGCGGGCGCTGCATTATCTGGACACCCATGCCCTGCCGCCGCAAAGCGGCTGCCAATACCTTACCCGCACCCAATCCCTGCTGGCAAAAAGGCTGGAAGAAGAACTGACGCAGGACCTGAGCCGCCACCTTGCGGTGCGCAAAGTCGCCGAGCGTTATGGTGTGAGTGAAACGAGCCTGAAAAACTATTTCTGCGCGGTGTACGGCGTCAACGTATCCACCTATCTGGGTGAGGTGCGGATGAAACTGGCGGCGCAATTGCTGACAGGCACCACGCAAAGCATTGCAGCCATTGCGCGGCAGTGCGGGTACGTGAACCAGGGAAGGTTCGCGGGTGTGTTTTACGAGCATTACCATGTAAAACCCATGGATTATCGCCGCGCCAGCCGGTTGGATGGGGCGTGAAGCGGCGGTGCAAGGCTGCACGGACGGATATGGGAGTCCACCCCTACGATGTAGGAGAGCATTCTATAGGCTCTCGTTAGATGTATTTCTAACAAAAACACTCGGACACTTCAATGCACTAAACAGAGAAAGTGCAGGGCGGTGGTAGAGAATCTTTGTTCAAATGTAAAAAATACTGTATTTTCTTGCAAATTTTGGTTACAAAAGCGGCTATTCGATGTATAATAAGGCCTATATTCACCAAAACATGCGTCCAAGGGGACGTGTGCGGCGCTTTTTTGACAAAAACAGCTGTGCGCAAGGCACGATCGTTTCGACAAAAAAGCGCTGTCCCCGGGCGTGATGCGGAGAGAGGGAACAACATGCTCAAGTTCATTTTAAAACGCATTGGCACGATGCTGGTGGCCATGTTTATGATCATCCTGCTGACCTTTGTGCTGATGCACTCGATCCCCGGCGGCCCGTTCACCAATACCAAGGGTGTGCCCGAGGAAGTTACCGCCGCGATGGAAGCCAAGTACGGCCTGGATCAGCCCATGCCGGTGCAGTTCTTCAACTATCTGGGCAATCTGCTGCACGGTGATTTCGGTCCGTCGTACAAGTACACCGGCAAGACCGTCAACGATTTCATCGCCACCGGTGCGCCGGTCTCGGCCAAGCTGGGCCTGGTCACGCTGGTATTTGTGCTGATCACGGCCATCCCGATGGGCATTCTGGCGGCGCTGAAAAACAACCGCTGGCAGGATATGCTGCTGATGGCGATTGCCACCATCGGCGTTACGATCCCGTCGTTCGTCATTGCCTCGGTGCTGATCTACGTCTTTGCGTTCAAGCTCAATGTGCTGCCCACCTTCGGCCTGGACTCCTGGAAGAGCTACATCCTGCCGATGATCGCCATGGGCGGCTACTCGGTCAGTTATCTGGCCCGCCTGATGCGTTCGAGCCTGCTGGAAGTCATGGGGCAGGATTACATCCGCACCGCGCGCGCCAAGGGCCTGACGGAATTTGCCGTTGTCACCAAGCATGCGCTGCGCAATGCGCTGATCCCGGTCATCACCGTGCTTGGCCCCACCGTGGCGGGCCTGCTGACCGGCAGCTTTGTGGTGGAGAAGATCTTCGCCATCCCGGGCATCGGCTACTACTTTGTAAACAGCGTAACACAGCGCGATTACACCACCATCATGGGCGTTACCATTTTCTTTGCGGCGTTCCTGATGGCGATGGTGCTGCTGGTCGACATTTTCTACTGCCTGATCGACCCGCGTATTAAATTTGACACCTGATAGGGGAGTGGGGAAAGATGGCAGAAAATATTGCAAACAAATGGGCCCCGCTGGAAACCAACGCCGGTGACCGCGAGAAGATCTGGTCCCAAAGCCGCACCTTCGCGGGGGATGTCTGGTTCCGTTTCCGGCACAAGCCCACGGCCATTGCAGGCTTTGTTTTGATCGTAGTGCTGGCGCTGTTTGCGCTGGTCGGCCCGCTTTTTACGGCGTATGACTACGCGCAGCAAAACCTAGAGGTCGTCAACGTGCCGCCGGTGATAAAGGTCTACCAGGCGCCGGACGGCAGCTACATGTACATTACCACCGCGCTGAAGGTCGTCAGCGTCAGCCAGGACGGCCAACTCGGCGGCCAGCTCAAGCGCGTGCGCGAGGAGGACGCCAAGTCCATGACGATCTACGATGTGAACGGCAGCGAGGTCGCGCTCTACTACGGCGGCTCCACCTACGTGATGGCCGACGAGAGCACCGGCAACATCTATCCGTCTCGCCTGGTGTGGAACAAATCCTACATTCTGGGCACGGACTCGCTGGGCCGCGATATCCTGACCCGCCTGATGTACGGCACCCGCATTTCGCTGATGGTCGCCCTGATGGCTACGCTCGTCAACATGGTCATCGGCATTCTGTACGGCGGCATCGCCGGGTATGTGGGCGGCACCGTGGATATGGTCATGATGCGTATTGTGGACATCATCTCCACCATTCCGCTGACGCTGTACGTTATCCTCATCATGCAGGTGCTGGGCTCCGGCCTGCAAAGCATCATCGTGGCGCTGGGCAGCGTTTACTGGGTCGACATGGCCCGTGTTGTCCGCGGCCAGATTTTAAGCCTGAAACAGCAGGAGTTCGTCGTCGCCGCCAAGACGATCGGCTCGTCCTCCCGCACGATCTTGTTTGACCACCTCATCCCCAACGCGTTGGGTTCTATCCTTGTCACGATGACGATGCTCATTCCCTCGGCTATCTTTATGGAAGCGTTCCTGGGCTATCTGGGCATCGGCTTGCAGCCGCCGCTGGCCAGCCTGGGCACGATGTGCAACGACGCTTCGGCCAACCTGCGCACCAGCCCACACGAGCTGCTCATCCCGGCGCTGATGATCTGCGCCATCATGTTCGCCTTTAACTTTGTGGGCGACGGTCTGCGCGACGCGCTGGACCCGAAATTGAAGAAGTAAGGGGTATCCCAATGAGCGAACCGATTTTACAGGTCGAGGATTTGAAAACCTCGTTTATGACCTCGGCCGGAGAAGTACAGGCCGTGCGCGGCGTCAGCTTTACGGTGCACAAGGGTGAGATCTTGGGCATCGTGGGCGAATCCGGCAGCGGCAAAAGTGTCACGTCCATGTCCATTTTGCGCCTGCTGGCCGACACCGCCCGCATCAAAAGCGGCAAGGTCGAGTTTGAGGGCACCGACCTGACCAAAGTCAGCGATAAGCAGATGCGCGCCATCCGCGGCCAGAAAATTGCGATGGTGTTCCAGGACCCGATGTCCAGCCTGAACCCGCTGATCCCGGTGGGCAAGCAGGTGGCCGAGATGATGCACGTGCATCACCCCGACTGGAACGGCGACCGGCTGAAAGAAAAGACCCTCCAACTGTTCAAGGATGTACGCATCCCCGAAGCCGAAAAGCGGCTGAAATCCTACCCGCATGAGTTCTCGGGCGGTATGCGCCAGCGCGTGATGATCGCCATGGCGCTGGCCAACCACCCCGACCTGCTGATTGCCGACGAGCCGACCACGTCGCTGGATGTGACGATCCAGCATCAGATCTTGAAGCAGATGCGCGGCTTGCAGCAGGAGTACGGCACCAGCATCATCTTCATCACGCACGATCTGGGCGTGGTGGCCGAGCTGTGCGACCGCGTTGTCGTCATGTACGGCGGCCTGGTCATGGAGCAGGCCGAGATCACCGACCTGTTTGAGAACCCGCTGCACCCCTACACCATGGGCCTGCTGGCGTCCATCCCAGGGCTGAACAAGGACAAAAAGGAGCGGCTGCAATCCATCCCCGGCAGCCCACCGGATATGACCAAGCCGCCCAAGGGCTGCCCGTTTGCCAGCCGCTGCCCCTACGCCCGCAACATCTGCGCTCAGGAGTGCCCGCCCTTTGTGGAGTTTGGTAGCCGCAGCGCCCGCTGCTGGCTGTTGCAGCCGGACGCCCCGGCTGAGGGCAACCCCCTGCACGACAAAGCAGCCAAAGCGAAAGAGAGGGCGCAATGATGGAACAGCCGATCTTGCAGGTCGAACACCTGACCAAATATTTCTCTGTCGGCCCCAAGGCCGAGGTCCACGCCGTGGACGATGTCAGTTTTACGCTGCGCCGGGGACGCACCTTCGGCCTGGTGGGCGAGAGCGGCTGCGGCAAAAGCAGCTGCGCGCGCACCATCATCCGCATCTATGAGCCGAGCGAGGGCAAGATCATCCTGGACGGCCAGGACATTGCCCACATGAAGCAGCGCCAGCTGCAGCCCATCCGCCGCAAGATGCAGATGATCTTTCAGGACCCGTACGCCTCGCTGAACGCCCGCATGACGGTGCATGATATCATCGCCGAGCCGCTCAAGGCGCACCACGTCTGCCAGTCCCGCAAGGATATGGACGATAAGATTTTTGCCATGCTCGAGCGTGTCGGCCTGACGGCGGAGCATGCCGGGCGGTATGCGCACGAGTTCTCGGGCGGGCAGCGGCAGCGTGTCGGTATTGCCCGCGCGCTGGTGCTCAACCCCGAACTGGTCATCTGCGACGAGCCGATCTCCGCGCTGGATGTTTCGATTCAGGCACAGGTCGTGAACCTGCTGCGCGACTATCAGCAGGCCGAGGGCACGTCCTATCTGTTCATTGCCCATGATTTGTCGATGGTGCGGTATGTTTCGGATGATGTCGGCGTTATGTACCTGGGCCAGCTGGTCGAGACCTGCGAAGCCGAGGAAATCTATGACCACCCGCTGCACCCCTACACCAAGGGGCTTTTGAGCTGCATTCCCATCGCAGACCCCAAGCTGGCGCGTGCGCAGGATAACCCCGGCATCGAGGGCGACCTGCCCAGCCCGGTCAACCCCAAGCCCGGCTGTCGGTTCTGCACCCGCTGCCCCTACGCTAAGCCCATCTGCCATGAGCAGAACCCCGCTCTGAAAGAAGCCGCCCCCGGGCACTTTGTGGCGTGCCATTTGTACGAATAACGGCATGTTCTTTCCCGTAGGGGCGAGCAGTGCTCGCCCGTGGAGCCGTGCGCTGCCGCCAAATGCACGGGCGGATATGGAATCCGCCCCTACGGCGTAGGGGAGCATTCTATGTGCTCCCGGGGTGTCCTGCGCTGCCGCCAAATGCACGGGCGGATATGGAATCCGCCCCTACACCTCCTACACACCATATTCCACGCATTTTTCCGGTTTCTCGCCGCCCGGCGTTAAACATACATTTTACCCCAGCAAAATTTTAGAGAGAGAGGGAACCACCATGAAAAAACAAACCATCAGCGCCGCATTGGCCGGTGTGCTGGCGGTTTCGCTGCTGAGCGCGTGCGGCTCCAGCGAACCCCAGAACATTGCCGATGTGTCCAGCACCACCGCCGCTTCCAGCGAGGCTGCCAGCACCACCGATTCTGCCGAGCCTGCCGCCCAGGAGATGACCTTTGTGCTCAACAGCATCCCGGACGGCCTGGACCCCACCGTTACCAACAACTCCTTTGCACAGTACGTCATCCTGAACTGCTTCGAGGGCCTTGTCACCTATGACGAGACCGGCAGCGTCGTGCCCGGCCAGGCTGAGAGCTGGGATATCAGCGACGACGGCCTGACCTACACCTTCCACCTGCGTGATGGCTTGAAGTGGAGCGACGGCACCCCGCTGACCGCCAACGACTTCGTCTACTCCATCAAGCATGTCCTGACTCCTTCCACCGCTGCCCAGTATGTCAGCATGGTCACGGACTACGTCAAGGGCGCCCAGGAGTTCTATGACGGCGGCTCCGAGGATGAACTCGGCGTCAAGGCCATCGACGACAACACCCTCGAGATCACCCTGCTCCAGCCCACTTCCTACTTCATCGACGTGCTGAGCATGTGGGTCTACGACCCCATCCAGGAAGCCACCGTGGAAGCCAACGGCGACGCCTGGGCTGCTTCCGCTGACACCTATGTCGGCAACGGCCCCTTCAAGGTCACCGGCATGAGCATGAACGAGAACGTCATCCTCGAAAAGAACGAGAACTACTGGGATGCCGACAACGTCACGCTGGACAAGCTGACCTTCCGCTATGTGCTTGACCAGGCCACCGCCCTGACTGCTTACGAGTCCGGCGAGGTCGACGGCGTCATCTCCATCCCGTCCTCTGACTATGCCCGCCTGAAGGCTGACAAGGCCGGTGTGCAGGTCGTGCCCAGCTACGGCACCGTTTACTACAACATCAACTGCTCTGCTGCCCCGTTTGATAACGCGCTGGTCCGCAAGGCCCTCTGCCTGGCCATCGATCGCCAGTCCATCATCGACAACGTTGTCCAGGTCGATGCTGACCCCGCTTACAGCTTCCTGGCTCCCGGCTACGTGGTCGACGGCAAGGATATCACCGAGGGCCGCGAGACCTTCGGCCTGTCTGCTACCGCTGACGTTGAGGCTGCCCAGGCTGCCTTGGCCGAGGCTGGCTATCCCAACGGCGAGGGTTTCCCCACCCTGCACCTGAGCTACTACGACAACGACACCGTCAAGAAGGTCGTTGAAGCTATGGCCGAAATGCTGAAGAACAACCTGAACATCAACGTGGAGGTTTCCTCTGCCGAGTGGTCCATCTTCTACGACGATGTTGTCAAGGGCAACTACGAGGTCTGCGCCATGGGTTGGAGCGCTGACTATCTGAACCCCATGAGCTTCCTGCCCCTGTTCAAGACCGACGATTCCACCAACAACTCCTTCTACTCCAACCCCGAGTATGACGCGCTGGTTGACCAGGTCATGAGCGAGAGCGACCCCGCCAAGGCTGCTGAGCTGACCTTGCAGGCCGATGCCATCGTCTCCAACGATTACGCCTGCCTGCCCCTGTACTACAAGTCCAACAGCTACCTGATGCACGATAACATCAGCGGCTACTTCATGACTGCCTCCGGCGGCCTGTACTTCAAGGATGTGAAGGTTGGCTGATGCGTTGCACGATTGAGACCGAGGACTTCGGCACGATGGTATTTACCCTCTACCCGGAGCATGCCCCCATCACCGTGGCCAACTTCGTCAAGGTCGCCCGCAGCGGCTTTTACGATGGCCTGTGCTGGTGCCGCATCGTCAAGGACTATGTCATTCAGGGCGGCTCGCCGGACAATGACATCATGACCGACAGCGAGTGGCACATCAAGGGCGAGTTCGCCGAAAACGGCGTGGCCAACCCGCTCAAGCACATCCGCGGTGCGCTCTCGATGGCGCGGGACGATGACCCCGATACCGCCGGTACCCAGTTTTTTGTGGTACACAAGGACGCTGCCAAGCTGGATGGCCGTTACGCGGCCTTTGGCGAGATGGAAAGCGGCTTTGCAGTGCTGGACGCCATTGCCGCCCAGCCCACCTACGGCCCCGAAACCTGGAACAAGCCGGTAAAGATGCCGGTCATTTCCAAAATCACCATTGAGGAATAAGCAATAACCCCACCCCCTTTCCCCGGTACACGCCGGGGGAGGGGGAATTTTGTTTGCAGCGTGGAATAAAAGGTTCCCCTTGAGGGGAGCTGTCAGCAAAGCTGACTGAGGGGTGGCTGGGTTGATTGTTCGTGCCCCAAGAGCCACCCACTCAAGAGGAGCCTTTTGCTACGCCGTAGGGGAGCATTCCATATGCTCCCGCAGGATTATGCGCTGCCGCAAATAAAACGCCCTATAAAACAACCGTTCCAACTGTTCATCAAATAAATATTGACTCTAATATAGTATACCGTATCGGCTGATTATGATGTATTGCACAACGGTAGGGGCGAGCATTGCTCGCCCGTAAGAATCCTGCGCCGCCGCAAAACGCCACGGGCGGATATGGAATCCGTCCCTACGCGCGATACATAACGAGTCGAAATGACGATGATGAACGATTGGAACGTTTGGAACTATATATACCCGCAAAAACCTCCAGCTGGCGGCCTGCTTGCGATCCTGCACAAAGCGGCGGGTAGATGTTCCTGAAAAACAAAGCTGCCGTGCCGGGCACCACACCCGACACGGCAGTGTTTTTATAGATTTGCTCGGAACCAACTCAAATCAGCCCATTCTCTGCGCAATACCAGTAAACGCCATCCCTGTCCACTGGTCCGCAGACTGCATCGGCAATCGCCTTCAGCTCCGGCGAGCCGTTCTCCATCGCCACGCCGGTGCCCACGGTCAGCAGCATTTCCCGGTCGTTGTTGCCGTCGCCAAAGGCCAGCGCGTCAGCCCTGTCGATGCCAAAATAGGCCAGCAGTTTTTCAATGCCAATGCCCTTGCCGCCGCTTGCGGGGATCACATCGACCGCGCGGTCCCACCAGGCGGCAATCTTTGCCCCGGGCACGCCGTCCAGCAGGGCAGGGTAGTCCTTCTCCCGGCAGCCCAGCATCAGCTGGTAAATATCCTCGTGGCAGACGGCGTCAAAATCCTCGGCAATGCTCAACGGCTCGTTGGCGATCGCAAAATAATCCGCCAGGTCAGCGTCGGTGCCGTTGGCTGCCAGCCGGTCCTTGGTCGAAACACAAACCGGCCGCCCCAGCGCCGCCGCGTTGCGGATAAAATGCAGCACGTCCGCGTGAGGGATGGGGTTGCTGAAAATCACACCCTGCTTATCATAGCACAGCGACCCGTTAAAGGTCAGGTAGGCGTCAAACTCGATGTCCGCGATCTTGGGCAGCACCATCGGCGAGCGCCCGGTGGCGATGCAGAGCTTCACACCGCTGTCTTGCAGGCGGTGCAAGGCCTCCACCGTTTTGGGGGTGATCTGCTTTGTCTGCATGTCGATCAGCGTACCGTCGATATCAAAAAATACAATTTTCGTCTGCGGCATGGGCGTGTCTCCTTTATAAAAGCTGCTGCTATTAGGATACCGCCACGGCAACACAATGTCTAGCGCTTTTCTGCATAAAGCTATCAAAATTGCGCCGCCATGGGCGGTCAGTGCATCCAGATGTTATTTTCCAGGTCCCGCAGGCGGCCCTTGTAATCCGCAATCAAGGCATCGACCTGCTCCCCCTCGGGGAAGCTGATCAGGTAGCCGTCCCCAGCCTCATGGAAGCCCACAAGCCCCGCCAGCCCGGCCATCTCGGCCACCTTCAAAAGGGTGTGGTAGTCATATTCGGCGGCGCTGATGTACAAGTTTTTCAATCATAACCCCTCACGTTTCTAAGCGCAGCATGCGCAATTACTGCTATTATACCAGCCTTGTCCGCATTTTGCAAATGCGGCGCAGCGGCAGCATCCTCCGCCTGTCGGGCGGCGAAAAGCAGCGCATCGCCTTTGTTGCGGCCCACCCGGGCCGAGCTGCCTGCGTAAATCCTGTCGAATCGCTGAAATTTCCCCCTGCTTTTTGGCGTAAAAGTCAATTGTATGTGCTGTGCTGCTGTGTTATCATACAAATAAGAGTAATTCTGTTTAATCTAAGGCGGCACAGCTTCCCCCTGAAAGTCCCGCCGCCCCAACCAAATTGCAGGAGGAGTCTTTTATGAAAACCAAACAGGAGTTGGCCGGTATCTATGTAGCCAGCATCACCGCATACGATCAGGCGGGCAAGATCGATGCCGCCGCGCTGCAAAAGCTGATGCAGCGTAATGTCGAGGAAGGCGCTGCCGGTTTCTTCGTCGGCGGCAGCAGCGGCGAGTGCTTTTTGCTGACCGAGGCCGAGCGCGTGCAGGTGTTTGAAGCTGCCGCTGCCTACGCCGGTAAAACCAACCTGATCGCCCACGTCGGTGCCATCGGCACGGACGAAGCCACCCGCTACGCCAAAGCGGCCATGGGCATGGGGTACGATGTGGTCGCCGCCACGGCACCGTTCTACTACGGCTTCTCCCCCAAGGAGGTCTGCCGCTACTACTACGATATCGCCGAAGCCGCAGGCAGCCCGGTGCTGATCTACAACTTCCCCGGCAACACGCACAAAGAGTTCGACGTTGCCAACCCCGATTATATCCAGCTGTTCAGGAGCGGTGCCATTCTGGGTGTTAAGCAGACTAACTACAACCTCTTCCAGATGGAGCGCATCCTCAACCTGAACCCCGACCTCATCGCCTTTGACGGTTACGATGAAACGATGGTCGCCGGGCAGGCCCTGGGCAGCTGCGGCTCCATCGGCAGCACCTTCAATATGATGCTGCCCCACTACAAAAAGATCTTCGACCTGTTTGATACCGGCAACCGCGAGGAGGCCCTGGCCTTGCAGCACAAGGCCAACAACTGCATGGAAGCTATGTGCCGCGTGGGCCTGATCCCCGCCATCAAGTACGAGCTGGCGCGCCAGGGCTACCCCGTTGGCGATGCCCGCCGCCCGTTCGGCACCCTGACCGACGAGCAGAAAGCCTACGTCGACGTCGTGCTGGATGAGTACCTCGTCAAATAACTCCCCTACACAATAAAAAATCCGCTGGGCGTTGCAGCCCGGCGGATTTTTGCATATTACAGGAAATTACAGCTTGCGCACCTTAAAGCGGATGCGCACATAGTCCACATACCACACGCCGTTGTGCAGCAGTACGGGGCGCAGGTCGTCCACCGTTTCGGCAATGATCTGCGCGGCCAGCGCGGGGTCTACCCCGGCAAACGGGGCCGTGTCAAACATGCGGATCCAGTCGGCCAGGCCGTCCGGGCCGTTTTGTTTGGTGGGGCGGTCAAACAGCGTGGCATACTCCACGCGGAAACCGGCCTTTTCCAGCATCGGCGCATACTCGCCCACGGTGGGAAAGTAGAAGGTGCGGCGGTAGTGCAGCCCATGGGCGGCAAACCGCTTTTCCAGCGCGGCGTGTACAGTCTCGGCACAGCCCTTGCCGCCAAACTCGCACACCAGCAGGCCGCCGGGTTTGATCTGGCTGGCAATGTGATCCAGCATCGTCTGCTGCTTGTCCGCGTCGATCCAGTGCAGCACCGCGTTCGAGAACACGGCGTCCACCGGCTCACCCAGCGTAAAGTCCAGCGCGTTGCCGGGATGGAACTTCAGCTCAGGGTGGCCTTCGCGGGCCAGCGACAGCATTTCTGCCGAGGCATCCACGCCGGTCACATCATAGCCGCGCGCGGCAAGCTGCTCAGTCAGCGCGCCGTTGCCGCAGCCTAGGTCCACCACGCGGGCACCGGGCGCAGCATCCAGCAGATCCATCACGGCCGCGCCGTACTGCGGCACGAACATAAAATCTTTTTTGTACTTTTCAGCATCCCAAAAAATATTCATGGGGCAATCGCACCTTTCTGTACAGGCTATTCAGGCAAAGCCTCGGGGGCGGCATCCGTATCTGCGGCCTCCGGCAAGCGGGGCGTACGGCCGGTCTTTTCCATCATTTCCTCGTACAGACCGCTGGCGGCTTCCGGCGAGTAGCCGTACACCAAAAACGCGTCCATCACATACGGGGAGTAGGGGATACTCGTCAGGGCCTTGGCAAAGGACATCGCCGCGATCTCGCCCAGCACGGCCACGCCGGAGCGGTTGTGCAGCGGCTTGGGTGCCCACAGCTCGATCTTGTAGGTGCGGGTCCAGATCTCCTTTTTATACTTTTCCTCCACAAAGTGGAAAAGCTCGTGCCCCAGCAGCAGCTTGGCAATGTCCAGCTGCCCGGTCAGCGCGTGGGAGACACCCGGCTCGCTCAGCAAAGCACGGCCTTTGCGCACGCCGTCCATATAAATGTGGATATTGTTCGGCTCGCGGAACTCCGCAAACAGCACGCGCTCAGCATTCTGCGGCATATCAGGATAATCCACATTCAGCCCCAGCTGCTTGGCCAGCTTTTCGGGGTCACGCATGCCGTATTGGGCAGCCAGCTTTTCGGCGTACTCGCGCCCGCAGGCAATGGCCTGGCGGGTCAGGTCAAGGCGCTGCTCGTCGGTGAACTTACCGTTCAGCGGTTCACGAGAGAACGCATACCTGGCCCACTCATCCTCGGGGATGCGGCACAGATCCTCCACGATCATGCCCACCGGGCGTACCGTATAGTGGGGCGCTTCGCCGTAGCGGGTGCGCTGCTTGCCAAAAAGGCCGTCGGCAATGGGCTTTAGTAATTCCTGAAACCGTTCCTTTGTCATCATGTGTTCACTTTCCAAAAACGGCTCCGCAGAGCGCGGAGCCGTTTTTTGTGTTATTTGGGGTAAATCAGCGGACGTCGTTCACGGAAGCAACCACGATGATCTCCTCATCGGGCTCACGATCCATGATGTCCAGATCCATCAGCAGCATGACCTGATCCAGATCGACGGCAGAGTAGTCGCAGACACGGGGGCCAACGCAGACGAAGTAGTCAGGACGCAGAACCGTATCAGTCTTGAACACGGCCATGTCCTTCCACAGCTCTTCGACCTTTTCCTTGTACTCGCCGGCCTTGACCTTAGCGGCCACGCCGTCAGAGCACTGGACCTTGATGAAGCCCTTCTTATCCACGATGCGGATGGGATGACGATCACCCATGTCGCCGGTGTAAACGTAGAACTTATCGGTCTTTTCAGCCAGGTGGATGTTGGAGACCTTGGCGCCAAAGTCCTCCTTAGCCAGCTGCTCAGCCTCGGCCTCGTCGCACTCCTTCAGCAGGTCAGTGGTCTTGACCTCGGTAGAACCGGTGGCGATAGCCGTGACCTTACCGGTCTGGCTGTCGATCTCGATATGGACTTCGACGGTGTCGGGGGAAGCGCCGGAACCAATGGCAGCATCGGTAGCTTCCTTCTTCAGTTCCTTGATGTCCTCCTGGGTCGGGTTCGGGATAACACGCTCGACAACGTCACGAACCATGGACAGGGCAACACCGATGGAGGAGATGACCTCGGCGTTCTCGGGGATGGAGTACTGCAAGCCCATCTTCTTGGCGCAGTAGGGGACCAGAGAGGCAGCACCGCCGCCGCAGCCAACCAGCTTCATGGCGTCGTGGTCCAGCTGATACTTGTCAGCCAGGGCGTTGATGCAGGCGTTGACCTTCTCAAAGTCTTTGTCCAGGATCTGGGTAGCCAGCTCTTCGACGGTGATGCCCAGCTTGTCAGCAACAGGCTGCATGCACTTACGGGCAGCACTTGCGTTGCCGTGTGCGAAGTACTTCTCGTCGATCAGGCCCAGCACGTTAGCAGCATCGGTGTTGGTGAAGCAGATGCGCTTGCCGCTTGCCAGCTTGACAGCAACGTAGTCAGAGGGGTCACCCGGCTTCGGGCTCAGCATTTCGATGGTCAGCGGGCCGGCGTCGATCTCCTCCTCGGGAGTGAAGCAGGCGTACTCGCAGCCAGCAATGTGGGCGGAACGGGGGCCGACGTCCTCAACGCCATGGTCGTTGATACGGACCATGGAACCACCGGCGCAGCCCAGGATGCGGACATCCAGAGAGTTGATGTAGGTGTCGTGGCCGCCGATCTGGGCGTAGTCAACGCCGGGACGGCCGTTCTTGATAACACCGATGTTGGTGGTGGTGCCGCCGACCTCAAAGTAGATGGCGTTGGAAGCACGCAGATACATCAGGGAGCCCATGACGGAAGCAGCAGGGCCGGACAGAGCGGTCAGGATGGGACGCTTACGCATCTCGCTGATCTCCATAACGCCGCCGTCGCCGCGCATGATCATCAGGGGAACGGTAACGCCAGCGTTGCGGACAGAGCTCTCGGTGGCGTTTGCGGTAGCCATCATCTTGGGCAGAATGGAAGCGTTGATGGCGGCAGTGCGGGTACGGCGGGTCAGGCCGTACAGCTTGGTGATGTCAGAAGCCATGGAAACCGGCAGGCCCTGGGCCTCGGCCAGGTCATGGATCTTGACCTCTTCGTCCATGTTGTCAACGCCGAAAGCCATGGAGGCAACGATAACCTGGCTGCCTTCACCGCACAGCTCTTTGATGGCGGCATTGATCTTCTCGTCGGTCATTTCCTTCTTCTTCAGGAACTTGTTGTGTACGGGGATCTTACGGCCGACCTTCTCGTCCAGGACGATGTCCTTCAGGTTCAGCTGGCGCTTTGCCAGGAAGCCTTCCAGGCCGCCGCCTGCAACACCGATGACACCGACAGAAGCAACGTCGCCCTCGATGAAGGCGTTGGTTGCCTGGGTGGTGGAGTGCGCAACGAAGACGACGTCCTCAGGGGCAATGTCGTTCTCGGCCATGCAGTTTTTGAAGGACTGCACAACGCCGGCGGCAACGCCGTCCTTGTCGTCGTGGGTGGTCTTAACTTCGTTCTTGCCAATGATCTCATGGGTCAGGTTGTCCATGGCGACACACTTGGTGTAAGTACCGCCGACGTCAATGCCCATGCGAACAGCGCGATGTTCTGCCATTCAGTTTTCCTCCTAAATGTTTCTCAGTAGGGTAGGGGAGTGTTTCTTCTCCTAAAAAAGTAAGGTGCCGCCGCCTTCGAGGCGGCGGCACCCTAATTTACGGTTTAACTTACAGGTTCAAAGTGGATCAGACAAACCACTCGGCGCCCAGACCGCTCATGGTGACGAAGGTCAGGACGTACAGCAGGATGCCGCAGATGTAAGTCATGGGGATGGAGAGCTTCAGGTAATCCTTAGACTCAACCTTGGTGTAGGCAAGGCCCCAAGCAACCCAGGACTGGGTGATGCAGGAACCGATGTTGACGGTGATGGTGGGGATTGCGAAGACGCAGTACAGGAACGGGACGCTGAAAGAAGCGACACCACGCAGCACGCCCAGGGTAGCAGCACCGCAGCCGACCAGAGTCATAGGACCACGGAAGAGGCCCAGAGCCAGCAGGACGGCGAACAGGATGCAGACGACCAGCTCGCTCTTCGGCATGACGGGGCCCAGAACGGCCTTGAAGAACGGGGAAGCGTAGTTAGCAACCGTGTTGAACATGGGCAGGGTCAGCAGGAAGCCAACCAGGGGAGCGGTATCAACAACGCCGTCATAGTACAGCTTGTTGACCAGCTGGCAGTTCTCCTTGAAGGAGCCCTTCATCTTGCCGCAGAGGAACAGAGCGGCGAAACCAGCGATGACGAAACCGCCGATAACGGAGAAGTCGAGCCAGATCTTCAGCACAACGGGAACGATGGGCAGGATCAGGGTGTACAGAGGAGCATCCTTCTGCTCGGAAGCGCCGCGGGTCTGAGCGGCCCAGGCGTGGCTGGTCTTGCTCTTCTTCAGGAAGAAGCCGGCCAGGATGGTGGTGACGACAACGGAGATGACCAGAGCGGCATAGCCCCAGTGAGCGGCGTACCAGCCCAGGGTGAAGTCGGGCATCTCATCGACGTCGATGAAGAAGGCACGATACTGAGCGAAGTTGACGGGATTCAGGTAGATACCGGCGGCAACAGACTCCATGAAGCTGAACATGGCGATTGCCTTGGGAACACCCAGGGACATCATGATGGGCAGGACGATAACGCCGATAGCGATAACGGGGCCGGCACCGGTCATGGCGGTGAAGATGATAGCGGTAACGACGTTCAGCAGGGCGATGGTGACCATGGGCTTATCGCCGCCCAACTCAACAGTCTTACGGATCAGGGTGGAAGCAATGCCGGTCTCCATCAGGACGCGGCCGAACCAGGCGCCCCAGCAGACGTTGACCAGCGTGGTGCCCCAGCCTTCGGGGGCGGACTGGTAGATCTTGTTCAGGATGGCGATGGCCTTAACAGGCTCGCCATTCGAATAGAAAGCAGTGGTGGACAGGAACTCAGGGGACGCGAAAGCAGCGCCCAGGAAGGACAGAACAGTCCACAGAATAGTGATGATAAGGAAGCCGATCATCAGGTTATGGCCCTTAATGCAGTAATAAGCCAGGCCGAAGAACGTGAGGAGCAGCAAAATACCGACTACGAACTCCAAGGTAAATACCCCTTTCTAAATTACAATGATTCTCCTGACTGCTTAGAGCAGTCGTTTGCCGGGAATGTGCTTTCCTCCTTTCATACAGTATAAATAATTACCTTATTCATATTACCAAAGCGGATACGGACCGTTTTGGTATTTAAGGCATCCCTCCAAGCGGTAGGGGCGCCTTAAGTCAAATAATTAAAAGATGATATCCTCGCTTTTCTCATTTTCGTAGAAATACTGGGGATATAACCGCCGCAGATGGTCGGCGTCGCGGGTGATGAAGCCCAGATGCTGGTGGCACATCACGGCGATGGCCTCGGCATCCTGCCTGCGCAGACAGTCCAGGATCATGCGGTGCTCGGTCAGGGTGTTCTCCCAACTGGCAACGGCCACCATTTGGACCTTGTAGCTGTAGGTCATGATCTGCAGCTGGCGAATACGCATCATGTCGCAGTTGATGATCGAAAAGCTGTTCCACGCGTGTTCCCGCCCGCAGTATTCATAAAACAGGCGGTGCATGTGGGTGTCCTCGTCCAGCAGTTCTGTTGAAGCCTGCGCGGCGTAATAAGCACGCTGCTTTTTCAGGCTGTCCTCCAGCTCTTTGAACTGGGCGTCGGTCAGGCCGGTGGCGCAGAGCTGGCGCAGAACGCTTTCCTCCAGCACCGTGCGCAGAAAGACGGCGTGCCGCAGGCGGTTGATCGAGATGCGGTTGACCTGGGTGCCGCGCTGGGGGAAAACCTCCACGCAGCCTTCTTCGGCCAGGCGGGCGATCGCTTCGCGCACCGTAGCGCGGTTGGTACCCATCTGGGCGGCCAGGGCATTCTCGCTCAGGAACTCACCGGGTAAAAGGGTGAAGTCGATAATGCGGCGGCGTAAGTAGCGGTACGCATCATCAGGCCCCGTGATCACCGGCTGCTTGGCAAGCTGTGACATGTGATGTACCTCGTTTCCCGGGCGGTGCATGTCTGCACACTAGATGTTGTAGGCTGACCGGGGGAACCGCGGCCCATCGCTGTGCATACAAGCAACTGCACACCAGTACCATCGGGTCTGACAATAAAATAGCACGCTTTGTTGGGTTTTGCAAGCCTTTTTTGACACTTTTTCTTTTTTTTTGCCAAAAAGTTTGAATGTTTCGGCGAAATGAACAATAAGTTTTCAACAATATTGGCATACAAGTCAGTCTTGCAATTTGTCGAGAGTTGCGCTATACTATAGGTGAACCTGGAGTACAGCGTGTGGAAAACTGTGCCTGTACGCCGGGTCTGCTTCCACTACAGGATGTGGAAGCAGGCTTTCTATCCTTATGATAAAACAGAAAGGAGCTGATAACCAATGCAGACGGATATACGCACTGTACGTGCCTCTGAAGAATCCGCCCGTGCGTTTGTTTACCGGGTCCTTTCTACTTATATACGGGAGATGTTTCTGAACCCCGGAGAAAAACTGGCCGAAACCGACGTTGCCGCCGAGCTGCAGGTCAGCCGCACCCCGGTGCATGACACCTTCTCCCGCCTTGAGCGCGAAAAGATGCTGCGCCCGGTCCCCCGCGGGGCTGTGGTGCCGCCGCTGAGCGCTGACACGATCCGCCAGACGGTGTGGATGCACCGCACGGTCTGCCAGGCCGTTTTGGGCGAATTGTACAATCACCGCCCTGCCACACTGGAACCGCTGGAGCGCTGCGTTGCGGCGGAGCTCGAGGCGCTGCAGGGCGGGGCCATCGTGAAAATGGCGCGCCTGCATCTTGAGTTCCACCGTACCTTATATACATTGGCCGGGCGTGAGCCTGTGATGGAAGCGATGGAGCGCAACAGCGGTGATTTGTACCGCCTGCTTCGCATGCTCGAAAATGCCGACCTCTGGCGCTATGTGGCCGACCAGCATTCGGCCGTCGTGCAGGGGCTGGCGATGCGCGACTACGAGCTGGCCGCCCGCGCACTGGAAGCGGAGCATGACCTGGTGGAGCCGCTTTTGGAAGAATGCCGCTACCGGCAGCCTTACTTTTTCGAGTGACCTTTTCATAAGCACCATTCCGGGGCATACATGCGGGCACTGCCCGGCGGGCGGCCCCGGTGGGAGATAGAGCATTCCTATTTATTATAAGTAAACGGATTCGGAAGGAGCAACTACCTATGAAAATCGCAGTTCTTGGTTCCGGCGCCATGGGCGGGCTGTACAGCTCGTACCTGAGCCGCC
>JABLTO010166933.1_pt1 | contig 20846 bp, 18 predicted proteins | sample 7160091 | NCBI WGS metagenome assembly JABLTO01 (sample SAMN14651225, study PRJNA627086) | human gut metagenome | isolation source: feces | host: Homo sapiens
CCCTTGAGGTTTACGATGCCGTACTCAGTTACAAAGTAATTCACTCGTTATATCACAGCTTAAAGCATCTGAAAACTATGATTTTTATGTTCAGGCATATTGTCTTTCACCGGACAATGTTGGCGAAGCCTCAGATGTTATTTCCGTTACAACGCTCCCTTACACAGTATATGGTTTTTCTGCTGACTCGGAAACTGAAACACAGATTGACCTTTCGTGGGACGAAAATACAAGCGGTAATTACTACAAAATATACAGAAGTGTCAATGACGGACCTGCAGAATTTCTTTTACAGACTGAACAGACATCTTATTCGGACACAAATCTGGAGCCCGGAACTGTCTGCTCATATCAGATTTCTGTCGTAAACACAACTACAGGACTTGAGAGTACATTAACCAGTGTTTTGCGTTGTGCATCACGCCCAACTGCCGTAACAGGCGCAGCTATAGAAAAAAGTACGGCTACGACCATCTCTTTTAACTGGGAGCAAAACACCTCTGCCACAGGATATATTATATACAGAAAAAAGGGGTCCGGCTCATATGTATATCTCACAAGCACGACTGAGACATCATATACAGACACTTCCCTTGCATCAGGCTCAAATTACAGATATAAACTTCTTGCATATGCAGATACCGAACAGCATCCAAGTTTAAACTATTCTAATGAAATAAAAACTTCTACTTTACCTGCAAGACTTACGGTAAAAGGAAAAGCCGGCTACGGAAAACTCAGGCTTTCATGGACTGCCACCACAGGTGCGAGCGGTTACTATATTTATCAGCTTAAAGATGGCAGTTACGAACTCATAGATACCTTAGAGGGCAAATCAAATGTATCTAAAGTTTACGAAAATATGACTATAGGCACTTTCTACAAATACAAAGTAACTGCTTATAGAAATGCATTCAGTCAGAAATTTATCGGTCAGAATTCTGTTGTAACAACCGTAAAACCGGTAAAAACAAAGAAAACACTTACAACACCAAGTTACTACTCCACAAAGAAAGCATTGACTTCAAGTTATGCGTGGAGCAAAGTTCCTTATGTTAAAAAATATGCTAATTACAAAAAATGCATAACTATTCCCGGTATCCGTTCAACAAATGTTGCCGGATTTGAGAGTACAAAAATGTGTCCTCAGGCAATTACATTTGCCGGAAAATATCTGCTTATAACAGCATATGACACTTACTCAGAAGAAAAATCAGTAATATATGTAATGAACAAATATAACAGAAAACTGCTTACGGTTATCGTACTTCCAAACAAGACACATGGCGGCGGCATATGTTATGACGGCAAGACCGTATGGGTTACAAACGGTCAAAAGATAAGCGGTATTGCTTTTACCGACATAAACTATGCGGCATCTAAAAGACTTGCCTACAAAGAAGTTGAATATACGAAAACACTTGCAACAAACTATAAGTGTTCATTCCTTACATATTATAAGAAGCAGATTTGGACAGGTAACTTTGAATATACAAAAAATGGAACACTCAGAAGTTACACTATTATCAATCCAAATTCAGAAAATACAACATTAAAAGAGCGTTCAAGCGTAACCATCCCTCCTGCAGTTCAGGGTATCACTTTTGCAACCGGCGGAAAACTTATCGTTTCAAGAGCATACGGATATACAAATGAGCTTGACATTTACAAACCGGCAAAACCGGGAACAACTTCCATGCGTCTTGGCAAGAGACTAAAAAAGATAACAATGCCTGCATTAAATGAGGGAATCGCCATAAACGGTGCATATTTATATGTAAACTTTGAATCAGGTCTTCCGGGTTCACTCGCACTTAATCATATGGATCGTATCCTCGCACTCAAACTTAAGGCGATATTAAAGTAAACTGATGCCGCTTTCTAAAATGCTGCAATACACGGCATCAGTCTGCAGCGAAACAAACAATAAAATACCTAAATTAAAGCGAAGCACTTATATAAATGCTTCGCTTTAATTTTAATGTTTTGCTTTTATATTATTTAATTGATATTAACAACACTTCACAGATTAATCAATCTTAAACTGAACCTGTATCGGCTCTTTAAGTGGTTTTCCGTTTAAAGACTTTACATTTGTCGTAATGTTTAAAATATAAGATTCATTCTGTGCGTATGCCTCCATAGGCTCTATTTCTATCTCATTTTCAAGTGAATTATACCTTATAGCAGTCTTTAACGGCGAAAGATTTAATGATGTAACATAAAGATTTACATTATTTACCGTCTTAGGATCAAGTGGAACATTAAACTTAATCTTCCATACAAAATTGCCTGTCTTAAACTTGAGATCCTGCTTTACCTTATTTTCCATACCTGCACTCATGGACTCAAACTCCAAATAGTTTGCCATACCTTATCCCCTGCCTTTCATTATGTATATTAAAATAATTTTATTTTTATCTTATAAGGCTTCATGCTCCACATGAAGTATTTTTCCAATTTAGATATATCTCGCAATTTCTATTACAATTCTATCACAATTATTTTCTTTTGAATAGTGTTTTTGAACACAAGATTTGTTATACTATATATAATATGGTTAGGTAATTGCGAAGCTAACTATATGCTGTGATAATTGCACACTTGTAACACTATCAGATAAATTCTTTTGGATAGTGTTATGAGCAAGCAGCAGAGCGGATTACGAATATCCGTTTGACCAGCAGATTACAAGAGTTCCGCAAATATCTATATGTAGATGTAAGAAAGGAAAAAGAATGAGCAAGATAAATTTTAAACCAGGCAACATGATATATCCGCTTCCTGCGGTCATGGTTTCATGTGGTGATATTGAAACAGCGTCAAATATCCTCACTGTTGCATGGACAGGCACCATATGTACTAATCCGCCGATGGCATACATATCAGTCCGTCCTGAGAGATATTCCTATGACATGATTAAAAAATCAGGTGAATTTGTGATAAATCTCACAACCGAACAGCTTATAAAAGCCACCGATTTTTGTGGTGTACGCTCCGGCAAGGATGTAGATAAATGGCTCAAATGTAATCTCACAAAAGAAAAAGCCGACACTGTAAAATGTCCTCTTATTGCCGAGTCCCCGGTAAACATTGAGTGCAAAGTGACTGAAATAAAAGAACTTGGCTCTCACCATATGTTTATCGCCGATGTAACCGCCGTCCATGTCGATGAGAGTTATATGGATAAAAACAATTCGTTCCACCTAAATGATTCAAACCTGCTCGCCTACTCACACGGTTCCTATTTTGGACTTGGAAATGAACTTGGAACCTTCGGCTACTCTATCCGAAAAAAGAAGGCAGCGGCAAAGAGTTCACAAAAAGCTGAAAAAAAGTCACACACAGACAAGAAACGAATTGTTAAAGAAAAAAAGAGTATGTCTCAAAAAGTAATGGCAAAACAAAACATAAAACACAGCAAAACAACTGTAAAAAACAAACGAATAAAAAAACATAAATAAAAGCACTTACAAAATATAAGACAAAACTTACCGTTTAAACATTATAGCCAGTAACAAAACAGTACCTCAAAACATAAAATTATTATACAAAGAGAGAAGGCAGCCGTATGAAAATAATTTATATAAAAATCAAAAATTTTAAATCAATATCAGAACTTGAAATAAACGACATTGAAAATGCACTTATCCTTGTCGGTAAGAACAATACAGGTAAAACCTCCATAATAGATGCTATACTTTTGGCATCAAACTTAAAAGCTGCATCAGAACATGAGTTTCTCGATATAAACAAACCCATCGAGATTTCCATGCAGATAGAGTTTACCGAAGATGACCTTAATTATTATTATTCAAGAGGAATTTTGTGCAAGGCAAATAATTTTGAAAAGTGGTTTGAAGAATTCAAAGAAAAGATACCGTCTTATAATAATGGAATTGTATCTTTTACTTTCCACAATAACCCAAACGGTGCAACACGCTACAGTGACGGTTTCAGCAAACACAATCCTTATATCGAAAAGATATTTCCACGCATTTACCACATCGACCAGACACGCAATCTCGATGCATTACAAAATGATGTGTTTAGTTTTTATGACAAGGAATCTTTTCAGAAACTTAAAGACAATGAGTGTACCTTTGACCCAAAAAGGAAATGTAACCGTTGTTTCCAGTGTATAGGACTCATCAACAAAAAAACACCTGAGGAGCTGACGCTTTTTGAGACTATACGCCTGCTTCAGTTCAAACTTTTCCACACAAACCTCAGTGCGTTTGAGCATAAAGTCAATGAATATTTTCGTGCTAACGGCAGTCCGTCACAGGAAATACGCTACGAATTAAATTCAAATATCGACAATCTCCTCAAGGTAGAAACAAAAGTCTACAATAAAGAAAGAGAAAAGATAATCGGCTCACTCAATGTACTCGGTGAGGGACTAAAAAGCATCTACACACTCTCATTACTTGAGGCATATATTGATGAGAAAGACACTCTCCCATGTATAATACTTATGGAAGACCCTGAGATTTATCTTCATCCTCAGCTTCAGAAAGTGGCGAGTGAAATATTATATAACCTTTCAAAGAAAAATCAGGTTATCTTCTCAACTCACTCACCAAACCTGATATTCAACTTCTCAACAAAACAGATACGGGAAGTTATATTAAATGAAGAATATTATACTGATATAAGAAAAAATACTGACATTGACATGATACTCAATGACCTCGGATATACGGCAAACGACCTTATGAATGTCAGTTTTGTATTTATCGTTGAGGGCAAACAGGACAGCAACCGTCTGCCTCTCCTGCTCAAAAAATATTACTCTGAGATTTATGACGAAAACGGGCAGTTGCAGAGGATTACAATAATTCCGACAAACAGTTGCACCAATATAAAAACTTACGCAAACCTTAAATATATAAACAAACTTTACCTTAAAGACCAGTTCCTTATGATAAGGGACAGCGACGGCAAAAATCCAAAATATCTAAAAAAACAGTTGTGCAGTTACTACACACAGCGTGCAAAAGAAGATATTGGAAACCTGCCGAGAGTAGAGCCAAAAAATGTTCTTATATTAAAATATTATTCCTTTGAAAATTATTTTCTCGACCCCAAAATAATGGCAAGGATAGGAGTAATAAAATCAGAAGAAGATTTTTATAACATACTTTTCAAAAAGTATAAGGACTATCTGTATAAGCTTACAAGTGTCAAAAAAATGCAGCGTGTCATCGGCAAACACATAAAGACAAAACAAGACATAAAAGACAACATTGAAAACATAAAAATTTATGTACGCGGTCATAATCTTTTCGATATATTTTACGGCAGGTATCATGGAACGGCAGAACAGGAAATATTACAAAAATATATTGATGTTGCACCAAGGGACACCTTTAAAGATATATTTGATGCTATAGATGCTTTTGTTTATTTTGAAAACAGAAAGAAATAAAATACTTTGTAACAGTTCTACCTAAAAAGATAATAAACAATAAAATAAGCAAGCTTATTTATTGCCAATTATCTTTTTTGTGCTGAACTGTTACAAAGACTTAAACTTTTCTTAATAAAATTTAGGTTGACATAACTGTACATTTGACTATAATAGTTTTATGTGTTGAACTCTGCCTATTGTGATTAAATCACTGTTTTTCAGGGCATTTTACCAACACATATATATACTGCTCACACTTATGTGTATTTGGCAGCTATATTTTTACAAAAGTACAGATATGTATAAAAAAAGATTTACTTGAATATAACAGACTTAATATAGATAGAAAAATAAATAAAAATCCGTTCTAATGAGGTGTAAAATGGAAAATCAGTATATTATAAAAGGTGGCACCCCTCTCAAAGGTGAGGTAACAATCGGAGGTGCAAAAAATGCAGCATTAGGTATTCTTGCCGCTGCTATTATGACAGACGAAACAGTAACTATCGAAAATCTGCCTGATGTCCGTGACATAAATGTATTATTACAGGCAATAGAGGGAATCGGTGCAACAGTTCAGCGTATCAACTCTCACACTGTCAAGATTAACGGTAGTACCATAGGTAATATCACCATAGATTATGATTCAATCAGAAAAATCCGTGCATCCTACTATCTTTTAGGTGCGTTACTCGGAAAATACAACAAAGCACAGGTAGCTCTCCCTGGCGGCTGTGACATAGGAAGTCGCCCTATTGACCAGCATTTAAAGGGCTTTAGGGCACTTGGTGCAACAGTTACCATTGAACATGGCATGATAAACACATTTGCTGACTCACTCGTTGGAAATCATATATTCCTCGATGTTGTATCAGTAGGTGCAACGATTAACATTATGCTTCTTCATGTATGGCAGAAGGCCGTACAGTCATTGAAAATGCTGCAAAGGAGCCACATATCGTTGATGTTGCAAACTTCTTAAACAGTATGGGTGCAGACATCAAAGGTGCCGGTACAGACAAAATCCGTATAAATGGCGTGAGCAAACTTCATTCGAGCGAGTATTCTATAATTCCAGACCAGATTGAAGCTGGTACTTTTATGGTCGCTGCTGCCGCAACTCACGGTGATGTCCTTATCAAAAATGTTATCCCTAAACATTTAGAGGCAATTTCCGTTAAACTTATCGAAATCGGTGCAACCGTTGAGGAATACGATGATGCAGTCCGTGTATCTGCCGACCACCGTCTCGGTCACACTCAGGTAAAGACTCTCCCATATCCTGGATTTCCTACGGATATGCAGCCACAGATTGCCACTCTTCTCGCTCTTTCAGAGGGTACAAGTACGGTTACGGAAAGCATATTTGAAAACCGTTTTAAATATGTTGATGAACTTGCCCGTATGGGAGCTTCAATAAAAGTTGAGGGCAATGTTGCCATTATCGAGGGGGTTGAGGGCTTTACAGGTGCGGCTATTTCTGCCCCTGACCTTCGTGCCGGTGCTGCACTCGTCGTTGCCGGTCTTGTTGCAGAAGGCTACACTACTATTGATTCAATACACTTTATCGAACGCGGTTACGAAAACTTTGAGGGAAAAATAACCGCTCTAGGTGCGTCCATGGAAAAGATTCCGGTTGATGATGAACGTGCCGTGATGAAATTTAAATTAAAAGTCGGTTAAACCTATATAAGGGCAAGCATCACGCTTGCCCTTGCTTATAATGAGGGGGTGTATTAAAATCAGGCATTTATTTAAAGATTATTATCAGATTTTACAGGTGCATTATGACGCTTCTCCTGATGTCATTAAAGCAGCTTATCGCAAGCTCTGTACCCTGTATCATCCTGATACCAGCCACAACCCAAATGAAGACAAAAGAATGCTCGATATAAACGAAGCCTACAGCATACTTTCAAATCCAGAAAAACGGACAACCTATCATAAACTCTGGCTTCAAAACCGTACAGACCGCTCAAGACAGGTTCACCCCGCTTCTGCTTTTAACGCATCCTTATCAGACATATCGGCAAAGGATGTACTTGACAGATTTTTTCATGCACTTCTTACAAAAAACTGGAAAAACGCTTATGCCTGTCTCACTCTTGAGGACCAGGAACACTTTACCCTTGACGAATTTTCTGCCTGGAAAGATGCAGTAAATTCATGTTTTGAGATGCAGGATTACAGGATTTCTTTTTATAAAAATTATAGCAAATGCCGCATTGAAGGTACCGTATATCCCTTCGTAAAGGAATTTGCAGTCACGATAACTGATACCGACCTTCAGCTTTCACAGACTTCCCAAAATATGTCTCACAAATATGTTGCATATGACGGAAATTCATGGAAAGTATGTCTCGGTATGCACTCTCTTAAACAAGCAACATTAAAATTTAAGCTGATGGCATCAAGAAGACAAAATTATGACCCGATTATGATTTATAATAATGCTGTATCAAGAACAGATCCGCTTACCGGACTGCTAAGTGAAAAAGGCTTTTATGACGATTCATTTAAAGAGATAGAACGACATAAACGCTACCATAATCCGGTCAGTTTTGCCGTCTTTCAGGTAGACTGCTACAGACCGGAGCGTGAAATCTACTGTCTTTGCCAATGTGCAAGTATTTTAAAAACGGAATGTCGTATAAATGACATTATAGGCCGTCTCGGAAATAAGCAGATAGTATGTCTTTTTGCCGAGACAAATGAAAAACAGGCAGAAGCAGCCGTAAATAAATTTTTAAAGTCAATAAAAATACGGCAGAGCGAGCCTTTCACCGTAAATGCAGGAATATTGCAATACAACCGGATTCATTCTCTTGAAGATACCGTTTTTACCATATCGTCGAATGTCAGTAAACAGCAGAACACGATAAAAATGAACAATACATAATGTACTCTCTGAATCTTCTGAACGAAGAATTTCGAGATGGATTTTCGATATACAATGACATTTTCGCAGTGCATACACGGTGTGTACAACGAGAAAATTCAAACAGTATATCGGAAAAGCATCCGAAATGCCCCGGTTTGAGAAGATACCTAGAGTACATCACATAAATAAGGGGGACTAAGTATGAATATGACTACTGCAAAAAGAACGACAAATAAAATATTTAAAATAGCCGTTTTAAGTATTTTAATAATAGCCGCCGCTGCTCTTTACCTTCCGTCAGAGTCATCGGCAGCTACAAAAAAAACAACTTTAAAAACAAAATCAGCAACAATATATGTAAACGGAAAATACACTATCTCACTTAAAAACAAACTTAAAAATGCTACTTATTTTTATACTTCAAACAAAACATCAATAGCCAAAGTATCTGCAAAAGGTGCTATTACCGGATGCGGTAAAGGTACGGCGAAAATAAGTGTAAGATACAAATATAAAAAAGAATTTAAATCTGTAGGTACATTTAAGGTAACTGTCAAAAAAGCGTCATTAAAAAGCAGCTACAAAAAATTCACTGCTACTGTAGGTGATGTATTCCAGCCGTCTGATTATCTAAACAGCGTAAACAAATCGGCTGAATATCTTTTTACAAACACATCCTCAAAAGTTGCCAGTGCCGTGACAAGCGGTGCTATAACCTGTTTGAAAGCAGGTTATACAAATCTGTCAATCCACGAAGTTTACAACAAAAAAAGCCGCACTATAGGTCATATGGAACTTACTGTAATGGGAGCTTCTCTTCGTGCTGACTCATTTAAACTCGCATATTTAAAACAGCTTCCAATCGATGACATTGTAGAAAATATTGACAACACAGCTACATACAGCTTTACTTCAGACCATCCGGAGCTTTTTGAGCTAAATGACAGTGGAGTTATATCAACCACAACCGGCAACACTGTCCAGACCAGCAATATCACGCTTACCGAGACAACTCCCGACGGCATTAAAAGAGTTCTCGGAACATTTAAAGTTGAACTCACAAACGAGCCGTTTATATCTGCTTCAGACCAGAGTATAACAGTAGGGCTTGGTTCAACCATCCAGGCATCTGATTACGAAGGAATAAGCATTACAAACCCTCGTGCCGGTGCGTCTTATTTCTTCACACCTAAAGATACAAATATAATATCAAATGATATGGTTGCCGTTAATTACGGAACCACCACCGTTGAAGTAAAAGAATATTATAACAACCAGATAACCACTCTTCCTGAGACAGTTCAGGTAACGGTTACTACTGCATCAATAAAGAAATCACTTTCACTAAACGGTTTTACAACAATGGTTGACGGTGATGTTTACGGTGATTACCCTGTTGACTGCCGTAACCATACAAAACTGTATCATTATGAATCTGCCAACACATCAATCTGTACTGTCACGACAGGTGGTGACAAACAGGATCAGGATTATCTTGTTATATCACCACTCAAGGTTGGAATAACTTCAATATCAGTTTACGAAACTGTTTCCGGTGAGTCAGAGAAAACAAAAATCGGAAGCTTTAAAGTAACAGTAAAAGAAGATACAAGTGATCTTCCTGACCTTGATACACTCAAAGCAAGCCAGATTTTTAGAAGCATTGCTTACACACACAATGATAAAACAATAAATGGTGTTGTAAATACCAACTCATTATCATGCAGTTTCTATGACAGCTATGGCGGATATATTGACTATGGTACTGATTTTTCAAGTCTTACAGCCGGCAGCTTTACATATGTACTCAAAAAATCAAAATACAAGGTTACAAATGTTGAGACAATTGACGGTGGCATGAACTGGACATTCACCATTGATCTCGGTGACACAGACCACACACTTGTAAATGTACCGGTTACATTATCACCGGCACAGCTTGACACAAGCACAATTATTGACAATATCGTTGTCAAACTCGGAACAACGACAAACCGGATAACAGATATAAAAGCCGCAGATTCATCATTTGAAACAACATTTACTGCCGCACAGTACATTGCAGCCGGTGCAACAGAATACAGTAATACTGCCGTAAACCCTGTCGCACTGAGTGATCTCACAAATGTAACCTGCACCGTAACACAAAAAACTTACAATGCGGTAAACACACCTAACGCAAATATAGCAGTGAAACATATTACTGAGCCTGCAACAAAAGACAACAAAACATGGCTGTTTACAGTAACTTTTGAAGATGGCACAAGCAAAGATTACACTGTTACATTAGGATTAAAAGAGTAAAAAACATCAAATTAAACACACGGAGGAAAACGGACATGGCATCAAAAAAGGGAAAATTTATTGTATTTGAGGGAATTGACGGGAGTGGCAAAACCACACAGATAAATCTCCTCAAACAAAAAATTGAGAACACGGGGACAAAATGTTTAGAAACCCGTGAGCCATCAGATGGTCCTGTCGGTGTCATGATCCGCCAGTGCCTTACCGGACGAATGAAGATGGACGAAGCGGCTCTGGCAGCACTTTTTGCCGCAGACAGACTTGACCATATTAACAACTCCGTAAACGGTCTGAAATCAAAAATTGCTGAGGGCATATCCGTAATATCTGACAGATTTGTGCTCTCAAACTATGCATACCAGAGCGTGAAAGCCCCGCTCGAATGGGTGATGGAGTTAAACCGCATATCACTTGATACTCTCCACCCCGACTGTCACATATATATTGATGTAGACCCTGAGATAACACTCGACCGTATGCAAAACGGCCGTTTCCAGACGGAACTTTTTGAAAACAAAAAAAGACTTACAGAAGTAAGAAACCGTTATCTCGAACTGATAGAAAAATTAAAAGAAACAGAAAACATTATTGTTATTGATGGAAACAATTCAATAGAAGATATTTCCGCTGAGATATGGGATAAAGTCGCTCATTTTTACAAATAAGAAAATACTTATATATATTCCAAAGATTGCTACCTCATATAAATTTGTGGTACAATAATATACATAAAAATGAAAGGAGGCACCTGTTTGGATCTTAAAATAACACCTATGCAGCAGCTACAGCAAATTGAACAGGCTGCAAAAACAAACGAATCAGATGGTTCCTTTCGCTTTACTCTGCTTAGTACCATAGAAGAGCAGGAACTTCAGGCTACCCTTTTTACCATGATGGAGGAGATAACCCAGCAGGGTGACAAACTCGGCAAACGCATGGACATAAGAGATATGAAAAACTACCGCAGGCTCATCAAAGAATTTATGAACGAGATAGCCTCACATACACATGAATTCAGCCGCGAAAATTTTCTCGACAAAAAAGGCCGCCACCGTGTATATGGTATTGTAAAACAGATAAATCAGACCTTAGACGAACTGGCCGCAGAACTTCTCAAAGAAGAAAAAGACCACTTGGCAATACTTGGAAAAATTGATGAGATTCGAGGTCTGATACTTGATATTATCACATAATTGGAGGTTTAGTTATGGCAAACTTTAAAGACATTATTGGCCAGGAAAGTATAAAAAAACATTTGCAGACAGCTATCAAAACAGGCAATCTGTCACACGCATATATAATCAACGGAGAATACGGTTCAGGACGGCAGACTATTGCTTCTGCACTCGCAAAGACAATTCAGTGCCAGTCAAAAACAGACGATACTGATGCCTGCGGAGTGTGCACATCATGCAAACAGGCTGAATCGCACAATCACCCTGATATTAAATATATCACTCATGACAAGACCAGCATAAGTGTAAATGATATTCGAGAGCAGCTCAACAACGATATTTCCATTAAACCATACAGCAGCGAATATAAGATTTACATTATACCTGATGCAAATAAAATGACTGAGCAGGCACAGAACGCACTTTTAAAAACAATAGAAGAACCACCCGTGTATGCAATTATTATATTGCTCACGGAAAATTGCGACAGTCTTTTACCAACAATAAGATCGCGTTGTGTCACTCTCACGATGAATCCTGTAGAAAAAGACAAAATATGCACCTACCTTGAAAATAAATTTCAATTAGAACCCGAACAGGCACAGATAGCAGCAAATTATTGTCAGGGAAATATAGGAAAAGCAATCCGTTTTGCAAGTTCAAGTGATTTTATAGAGATGAAAAATCAGGTATTAAAATTACTTAAAAATCTCGACTCAATGGATATTGCTTCAATAATAGATACAATTAAAGAATTTTCAACGCACAAAAATGATATAAATGATTATCTTGACCTTATGCTTTTATGGTATCGCGATGTACTTATGTTTAAAGTTACAAAAGATGCAAATCTTTTATTATACAGCGATGAATATTCTGCCATTTCCGAGCAGGCAACAAAACGCGATTATGAAAATATTGAAAACATTATTGCTGCCATTGACAAGGCAAAAGTTCGTCTCAAAGCAAATGTAAACTTTGATGTGACAATAGAATTAATGATTCTTGCAATGAAAGATTAATTGTATATGGAGGAAAAAATGATTTTAATTATTGGAGTAAGGTTCCGTAAATCCGGCAAAGTGTACTATTTTGCCCCAAACGGACTTGATATAAAAAAAGGCGATCATGTCATAGTTGAAACGGCACGAGGAATAGAATACGGACTTGTTGTTCTCGGTCAAAAAGAAGTCACTGATGACAAAGTTGTCCAGCCATTAAAAGAAGTTATCAGAATAGCAACAGAGAGTGATTATGAAATACACGCTGAGAACGAAGAAAAAGAAAAAGAAGCATATAAAATATGCCTTGAAAAAATAGCAAAGCATGAACTTCAGATGAAACTTATCGACTGTGAATACACCTTTGATAAAAACAAGCTTCTATTTTACTTTACGGCAGATGGCAGAATAGATTTCAGAGAACTTGTAAAAGACCTTGCTTCTATTTTCAGAACAAGAATAGAACTTCGTCAGATTGGTGTTCGTGATGAGACAAAACTTATAGGTGGCATAGGTATATGCGGAAGACCACTCTGCTGCCACACATATCTTTCAGATTTCGCCCCTGTGTCTATCAAAATGGCAAAGGAACAAAATCTTTCGCTTAATCCAAGCAAAATATCAGGTGTATGCGGAAGACTTATGTGTTGTTTGAAAAACGAGGAAGAAGCCTACGAATATCTCAATGCAAAACTCCCTCACATAAATGAAGATGTAAAAACCATAGACGGTTACAACGGTATTGTGCAGAGCGTAAGTGTATTAAAACAGCTTGTAAAAGTAATTATCACAAAAGACAATGACGAAAAAGAAGTCCGTGAATATCATGTTGACGACCTTAAATTTGAGAAATCAGCTTCAAGAACTTCCGTATCGCCGGGACAAGCTTTACCCGATGAGGAATTAGACGAAAATGCCTTAAAAGAACTTGAGCAGATGGAAAAAGGCGATATTGAAGATATGACCGAAGAAGAAGAACAGAATAAAAAGTACAAAAACAATCACTACCAGAAAAAGAATTTCAATAAACGCCCTAAATATCCGGATACAAAAAATAAACCGGCTGAAAATTTTTCAGGAAAAAAAGGTAAACACTATAACCGTGAGCGTGATAACAATAACTATCGTCACAACAACAATAATAACAATAATCAGCCACGCAAAAATTATCACAAATCATCCGGCGGAAATGGCGGTTATGGTAATGGCTACAACAACATTAAACCTGAATAAGAAATACAATGAGGGTTAATATGGAAAAAGAAAATTATTTAAAGAACGGCGAACGCCTTGATGATCTCCAGCTAAACGGTTTACACATAATACAGAATCCCGAAAAATTCTGCTTTGGCATGGATGCGGTTCTGCTGTCATCATTTTGTGCCAAAACCATACGAAAGAAAGACAAAGTTCTTGATTTAGGTACCGGTACAGGTATCATTCCGATACTCCTATCCGCAAAAGCTGAGCCGGCACATATCAGTGCTCTTGAAATTCAGGATGAAAGCGTTGATATGGCAAAAAGAAGTGTAAACTTAAACGGTCTTGACGAAAAAATAGATATTATTCATGGCGATATTAAAACAGCTTCACTAAATTTCGGTGCGGCTGTTTTTGATGCTGTCACAACAAATCCCCCATATATGAATGACAATCACGGCATTAAAAATCCGGATGTTCCAAAAGCGATAGCACGACATGAAATATTATGCAATCTCGATGACATTGCAAGAGAAAGCTCAAAACTTTTAAAGACACAGGGGCGTTTCTATATGGTACACCGCCCGTTCAGAATGACCGAAATAATTTGTACATTAGCTAAATATAAGCTTGAAACAAAACGCATCTGCATGGTTCATCCTTTTGTATCAAAAGAGCCTAATATGCTGCTTATCGAAGCTGTAAAAAACGGAAAACCTTTTGTCAAATTTGAACCTCCGATAATAGTTTATGAAACACCTGGAAAATACACTGAACAATTATTAGAGATATATGGTTTGCAGCAGCATACACCTTAAATCAAATGAAAGGAAAACTGATATGAATACCACCACTCCCGGCACACTTTATCTCTGTGCAACACCTATAGGCAATCTTGAAGACATAACATTCAGAGTTCTTAAAACACTAAAAAAAGTAGACCTTATTGCCGCCGAAGACACAAGAAATACGATAAAACTGTTAAATCATTTTGAGATAAAAACTCCAATGACAAGTTACCACGAATACAATAAAATTGAAAAAGCAAAATATCTTGTCGAAAAAATAACAAACGGAACAGATATTGCACTCGTTACAGATGCCGGAACACCGGGTATATCCGACCCCGGAGAAGAACTCGTCAAACAGGCATATGAAGCCGGCTTAACAGTCACTTCCTTACCCGGAGCCTGTGCCTGCGTTACTGCTCTCACACTTTCCGGTCTCTCAACAAGGCGATTCTGTTTTGAAGCATTTCTTCCTGTTGACAAAAAAGAACGCCGTGCAATACTCGACTCCTTAAAAAAAGAAACACGCACCATTATAATATATGAAGCACCGCACCATTTGAAAGCAACACTTTCAGAACTTTACTCATATCTTGGTGACCGCAAGATAACATTTTGCAAAGAACTCACAAAATTGCACGAAACTGTACAGCAAATGACCTTAAGTCAGGCAATCGAATATTACGGGCAGACTCCGCCAAAAGGCGAATATGTCATGGTTATCGAAGGTATCTCCCATAAAGAACTGGAAAAACAGTCGATACAGGAATGGGAAAAAATCACCATACAGGAACATATGGATATTTATCTTTCACAGGGAATGGATAAAAAATCATCCATGAAACAGGTCGCACTCGACAGAGGCATCCCAAAAAGAGAAGTATATAATACCCTCTTAAAATAATTTATTATTTGATATGCAGGCGTGTCTGTTTTTTCTATAAACAATCACGCCTGACAAAAGTGCATAGATTAACAAATCAGGGTTTTTATCCACAAAATTTATGTTATCTTTCTCATTATTCTTATAATCTTTTAAAACTCTTTCAACAATTCCGTCAATAAATCTCTTATCAGGCAGCTCATCAAACATTGGGCTTCCATCATACTCATATTTATCACATTCATTATTGACATACATAAGTATTATTCTAAGATTGACAGGCATAAGATAGTCATACTTTTTTTCGCCTTTTTCCGAAACACACTCCGAACAAACACAGGAATTTTTATTATCTTTCACACCGTCTGCTGCTGCATATATCATCAGATTTCCATTATCATACATCCCTCTTATTATGTTTTCTTTCACAATAAACCTCATTTCCGCTGGCATTTTTTACATATAATATGAAAATTATTATCACACCATAACATAAAAAACATTTTTTAACATATTATATGCTTAAGTTTTCATTAAGTTCATTGCCTTTTTGCTCAAAAAACACTATACTAATTTATTGTACGGAACAGCTTACTTTCTTTTTTTATATTAAGCAGTTTCACACAAAAAAATATAAATAAAATTACTATTCACACAGTAAGTGCCATGGATATTAACAATTCGTTTCGCTGCTTACTCATATAAATAATAAAAATCAGGAGGTATATTTTGAAACATATATATAAATTTTTTGCATTATTTTTAATATTTGGTCTTTCAATTTTTTTATTTAGAAAAATGATACCGGAGGCTTCAGCGGGCACATCAAGTGCCACAACGCTTCAGACAGCAACATTTCCAATAATGTACCTTGAAATAGGCAATGGCTATACCGTAAACACTTTGCACGGTTACAGCAGCGAATTAAACAGTTCCAATGTAAGAGAATGTATTACACCTCTTGAAGCGGACAAATCATTTATTGTTAAATTTAAAGAAAATCAGACAAAAGTAAAAAAACTTACTTTCAATCTCAAAGATATTACAAACAATAAAGTAATCGAGTCAGACACTCTTACTGCTTTTGATAATAAAAAAGGACTTAAAACGCTTAAAATAAAGTTGTCGGAAAGTATTGATACAAGTACCGAATATGGAATGGATATTGTACTTACGACCAATTTAAGCAAAAAAATCCATTACTATACACGAATAAAATATTACGATACTGATTTCTTCCTTAAACAGAAACTCGAATTTGTTACAGGCTTTCATAATGCGACATTTAATCCCGGCAAATCCTTTAAATACGCAAAATACCTTGAAAGCAATACATCAGCAAACAAGTCGTATGCCAATGTAGGGATTAATTCCTCTCCTGAGCTCGTTACATGGGGCAAATTAAAGCCAAAACTTCTCTCAGAGACAATTCCTACAATAAAGGAGGTAAATGTCGAGACAGCCGCAATACAATATGTTTATTATGTAAGGGCTAAAACTTCATCCGGCAGCGAAACTTTTCTTGTAAAAGAATTTTATCGTGTACGCTATTCTGGCAGCAGACTTTATCTGTTAAATTTCAGGCGTACGATGGAAGCAGTCTTTAATCCAAAACTTACTTCCGTCAGAAAAAGCCAGTTTAAAATAGGTGTATCCAATGAAAGCAACTTTCAGTTGACTTTAAACGATAAGGCAAATGAGCTTGCATTTGTCCGCAATGGTTCACTCTGGTACTACGACATGGATAAAGACAATCTCCACGAAGTATTTTCTTTTGCACAGAAAAAAACTGATTACTTAAGAGACACCTATGACCAGCACAATATAAAAATCCTTAATTTTGATGACAATAATACAATCAATTTTGTTGTCTATGGTTATATGAACTGCGGTGATTATGAGGGGCGTGTTGCTGTAATACTTTACAATTACGACCCTGCCAAAAATCTTATTACAGAGCGTGTATATATTCCGCTTGAGACAACATATCAGCAGTTAAAAGAGGATTTTGGAAAATATTGCTATGTTAATAAACAAAATATTTTCTACTTCTCAATGAACAATGTCATGTATGCATATAATATTTCATCAAAAAAATACGAACTGCTTACCAAAAATATAGCAAAAGATAATTTTTCAATGATGGAAGATGCAAAATGCTTTGTCTGGTCTAATGCGTCAAAGTCGGATTACTCGCAAAAGATTACAATATTAAATCTTGATACGGCAAATAAACTTGAAGTAACCGCACCGGAAAATCAAAGTATCGTAGTTCTCGGAACTATTGATGCAAATGTGGTTTACGGCTTTGTCAAAAATAAAGACATTTATGAAGGCTCAAACGGAGAAACCACACAACCTGCATACAAACTCGTCATTTCCGATTGCAACGGAAATATCATGCGTGAATATAAAAACAAAAATATTTATGTTATTTCGGCAACCGTTGAGAATAATGTAATAACCTTAAAAAGAGTCAGAAAAACAGGCAACGGTTTTAAACCGACAAATCCTGATAGTATATTGAACCAGAAAAAAGCGACAAAAAAGACTGTTCATGTTGCATCAAGAATTACAAAACAGTCACTCGCCGAAAAATATATATGCCTGCCGTCAGGTTACAAAATGAAAAAAACACCTGAAATACAAAAGGCAAAACATGTAATGGTGACAGAAAACACCACTCTTCATCTCGCTGACGAGAGCAGCAGCTCATTTAAATATTATATATATGCCTACGGAGAAGTTACAGCAAGCTTTACAACCCCTGCAAAAGCAATTCAAAAGGCTGATGAGCAGATGGGGGTCGTAATGGATAACATGTCCCATGTTGTCTGGGAAAGAGGTGGAAAGTTCATATCAAAAGAAGTATCCGGTATGTCATATCCTGACACCGCAGACAGCCAAAAAGCAGCAGTTCTTATGCTGTTGCAGACAGCCCAGTCAGAAACAGACGAAAGTTCATTAAAAGGCAGTTCGATAATGTCAATGCTAAAAACACATATAAAACAACCTGCTGATCTTACCGGCTGTACCCTTGACGAAGTATTGTATTTTGTAAGCAGCGGCAAACCTGTGATTGGTATGCTAAGCGACTCACACGCAGTTGTCATAACAGGTTACACAACATCGACTGTTACATGGTTAGACCCTGTAACACACAAAAAGAATACTACTTCACTAACTTCTGCTGAGCATACATTTAAGGATGCTGGATATAGATTTGCAAGTTATATGTAAAAAGCAAAGTAAAAAGCCGATTTGGAAATTCAAACCGGCTTTTTACTTTGCTTTTTCAGAGTGTCGTTCCACGAATATATGTTCCTCATAATGATTTTTTGTGAACATTTCACAAAAAAAAATATTTTTTTTGTATGATTTTAAGCTGGAAAACTCTTACTATATATAATAGAATATGACCATCTTATTTTTATTAGATGATGTGTGGAAAGGAAAGCTATGTACCACACACATTCAAAATTATCATTTATATTATTTTTTTGTAACATAAAAAGTTCAAAAAAATATCATATAAAAACGGCAGCAAATTTATCCGCCGTCTTTATCACAATGTTAATCACATTTTTTATAATAACACCACCTATACAAACATTCTGTCATACAAAAACTGACAACACAAATATATCAACGGTGTTTAGTTCTGATGCCGTAAAACAAACACTTACATTATCTGAAACCCACTATATGCTTACAAATTCGGCACAGCTAAAGCAAAATATATTATATAAAGATACCATAAAAAACAATTCAGTAAATTACTATTATATCAACAACCCTGCTGCCACAAATCTATTTTGTATAAAATGTGTATCAGGTAAATTAACCACCAATGAAATACAATTTTTTGATGATGTAAACAACGAAATAAACACCAATATTATAAGACATCAAAATTATTTCTATATAGATATAAAAAAATTATTAGCAAAAGCCCCCTCTGCCACCCGTGTTTATATAACGGCAGGCAGCAGAAAAACAAGCAATATAGAAATTATTTATACCAAAAATATTACGACACCAAACAGTAATAATAATAATGCTGATAAAAAAGGCATTGCCAAACGCAACACACAAAAAAGCATAACCAAAAGTAACACTAAAAAAAAGACATATAAAAAAGATACTAAAAAACGCATAATAAAAAAAGCTGCAAATAAGGAAGATACCAAAACACACGCAACTAAAAAAAGCACTACAAAAAAAGCACCTACAAAAAACAAGAAAAACATAACTGCAATACACAAAAAAACAGTTCAAAAAAGCAAGCCTAAAAAAAATAATATACATAACCAAAACAATAAATCACGCAGAAAAACAAACAACAACGCAGCAGCCAAAAAAAGCAACAAAAATAAAATTGCACATCATAAAACAACTGATAAAAATAAGAGCAAAAACAATATTGCACATCATAAAATAACTAATAAAAATAAGAGCAAAAACAATATTGCACATCATAAAATAACTGATAAAAATAAGAGCAAAAACAATATTACACATCATAAAACAACTGATAAAAATAAGACTAAAAATCAAAATGTAAATAATAAATATGTAAAATTTAATACTAAATTTATTACACTTAAAAGCACTAAAAATACATTTCTTGCATATAGAACAAATATAAAAGTAACAAACGAAACCAAGATAATATGGACAAGCAGTAATACAAATATTGTCTCAACAAACAAACATAAAATAACAGCACACCACAAGGGATTAGCTATTATAACACTTACAATAAAAGACAGGACCATATGCAAAAAGGCAATATGCACAATTCGCGTTATATAAATAATTCTTTTATAAAAAAGGAGGTAACTATGTTTTTAAATAATGCACCTAAAAAACTTTTAAAAAAATATCCGATAACCGACTTAATATACATAACTCATGACTGCTGTGTTTACAAGTCTAAGCAGACTGACAGCGGCAACTATAGTATTATTAAGATAACTCCATATCTTCATAAACAGCACTGCATTTTAAAGTCTGTTTCACATATAAATGATGTGCACCTGCTTACTCCGTTTTCGGTAGAAAAGTATAAGGATTTTACTGTTTCCGTATATCCTTATAAAGTGTCTGTTATAGATAAGATAATTCATCAAAAAAAGAAAGATGGTCATCATCAAATAAAAAGATATTAACGGTGAAAAATGGAAAGATAACAGCTAAAA